>Ga0207080_1025_pt1 | contig 41014 bp, 38 predicted proteins | sample Alteio_BWMinHeat_58_FD_153532 | JGI IMG/M metagenome (GOLD analysis project Ga0207080, IMG submission 153532) | Enriched cells from forest soil in Barre Woods Harvard Forest LTER site, Petersham, Massachusetts, United States -... | ecosystem: Environmental > Terrestrial > Soil > Temperate forest >...
CAAGGTGAAATAGCGAATGGCTCCCAGAATACAAGATGGGCGAGTCGCGTTAACCGACTTAATGATTTAGAAAAGACACCAGCTGATAACCTTGCAAAATTTAAGATGCTCCTTGGAGATCGTAGAAAAGGCAAAATTGCTCAAACAGCTAGTGTATTTGTAAAAGCTAGTCCAGAAAGAGAACATAAAATTAATGTAGCCGCTCAAATTGCAGGTTTGGAAGACTTCAACGCCAGCATGCAACCCAGACTCGCGCAAGGTGGTGGTCTTTCTGCAGAAGATTTGAAACTCATAAAGCTTACGATAAGTACTAGCAATGCACAGCTTCCTCAATTAAAGAAACTGTTGGAACTTGGTATTACTGAAATCGAAGGGGGAGCTAATCTTGCAGAGCTCATTAGCCAGGCTGAAGGAAGAGCCTCTTCACCTCATCATTCAAATCTTGAACAACAAGCTGAAGCTAACGTCGCTCCTTCCGTCCATACTCCATACGGCATACGTGTAGACCTCTTTATCAAAAGAGCTGAGTGGGATCTTAAAAATACCCCGGAAAGCTTTGAAGCAGCAACACAGGCACTTCGCGATATGAAGTATTATGAGAGCCTTGGCATTGTAGGCTTCGTTGACGCGGCTGACCTTGAAGCTCAAGTCCGTGCAAAGGGTGGAGTCATTCAAAGTGATGAGCCCGCAGTTGCGCCAGCCCCTGTTTCTGCTGCTGAACCCAATGATGAGCTTGCAAACCTTGAATTTGCACTGACGCTTGCTGAAACTGAACGTGAAAGAAGCCCTATTAAGGCACAAATTGCAAAATTGAAGCCCCAACCTGCCGAAGCCGTTGCGAATTCAAACATTCAGACACCTCAACCTCCAGCTCCACAACCCGTAGGGCGTAACGTTGAGGAGAACATACAGTTCTGTCTAGCCGTTATCCAGAGTGATTCCCCCGCACGTGAAAAAGGAATCTACAGGGCGAAGCTTGCAAAACTTGAAGCAGCTAAAAGAGCTGGGGTCGTCATATTTGATAGAGAGGAAGATCTCATACCATTTATGCCCGCAAGCGCTGTGATCAAGGGAGTGAAGGAAAACGCTCCAAGTGTTCTGAATGTTGTTCAAGATGAATACATAAGCGTCACAGGACAAATTGCGAAAATCAATGCAATTCTTCCTACTTTAGCTGGTGGGGATAGAGAACTTTACAATGCCTACCTTCAAATGCATACAGCTGCATTAGAGTATGGGATTGACGTATACTCCAACCCTAATGAGCTTGAAGGACGACTCCGTGAGCATAATTATAGAGGAGAAATAGTCCGTCCAAACAACAATGCCGACGGACTAAACAACTCGAGGAACTAAACCCAGACTCGTCATTGCGCGGAGCGTGAATTCCGCGCAATGACGCCCCCCTTTACACTTATTTAATCATTTTTCCTTATATTTATGGTGTAACCATAAGAATGAGAAACCCATGATCATCGGTGTCCCAAAAGAAATAAAAAACAATGAATACCGTGTGGGACTTGTCCCCTCGTCGGTCAGAGAGCTTATTCATCATGGCCATCAAGTCCTTGTTGAAGCGGGTGCGGGCCTTGGCATTGGCATCCATGACGAGGACTACACAATTGCGGGCGCTAAGATTATCGCACAGCATGAGGATGTGTTTGCACAAGCTGAGATGATCGTGAAAGTCAAGGAACCTCAACCCCGAGAAATCAAGCTTCTTCAGCCTGGGCAACTTCTCTTCACGTTTCTGCACCTGGCTGCGGATCATGAACAAACCCAAGGGTTGATTGATTCTGGGTGCATTGCAATTGCTTATGAAACGGTGACCTCTGCTAAAGGCGGCCTCCCCCTTCTCATGCCGATGAGTGAAGTAGCAGGACGCATGTCGATTCAAGTTGGCGCCCATTGCCTCGAAAAGGAGACAGGGGGATCTGGAGTGCTCTTAAGTGGCGTTCCAGGCGTTAAGCCAGGCAATGTCACAATCCTTGGTGGAGGCATCGTAGGAACCAATGCCGCCCGCATAGCGATTGGGCTCGGCGCAAATGTGACAATATTGGACAAGTCTATCCATCGCTTAACAGAACTCGACACGATTTTTGGGGGATCCATTCGCACCCTCTATGCCACCATTGAAGCCATTGAAACCTGCGTGATTGAATCGGATCTTGTCATCGGCGCTGTCCTTGTTCCAGGTGCGGTTACGCCAAAACTCGTCACAGAAGAGATGATTAAAAAGATGCGGACTGGGTCAGTGCTTGTAGACGTCGCGATTGATCAAGGCGGGTGCTTTGAAACCAGCCGCCCCACAACCTTTGCCCACCCAACCTATATCGAACACGGCGTTGTTCATTACTGCGTAACGAATATGCCAGGAGCGGTTGCGCGAACATCAACCTTTGCCCTCAATAATTCGACATTGCCCTTTGTTTTAGACTTGGCGTCAAAGGGGTACAGAACGGCCCTTCTGGAAGATCCTTACCTTCGGGAAGGATTGAATGTGTTTAAAGGAAACATCACCTATCAAGCGGTCGCGAGGGATTTAGGGTTTGCGTTCGTTGAGGCGATGGAGCTTCTGAATATGCAGGCGGCTTGAGGGTCTGATTATTGTTGCACCAGTCCGCCTTCGCTAAAGCTTCGTCGGACAGCCTCCGCCCTACATGGACTCCGGCTGGCTTGCCAGCCGAAGCCCAAAGGGCGAAGGCTGGCGGGAGTGACGGGACTTGAACCCGCGGCCTCCGGCGTGACAGGCCGGCGCTCTAACCAACTGAGCTACACCCCCCCAAAGAGGTGTTCTTGAGATACCTTTCCCTAAAGCTATTGTCAAGTGCAATTCAATACTTCTTTCTGTGCAGGAGCCAACCGGCTCCCATGACACCAATCGCAACAGCTGTTATAATAATGGTCGCAAGGGCATTGATTTGGGGGCTAATCCCAAAACGGATGCTTGAAAATATTACCATGGGTAATGTTGAGGATCCAGGGCCGGCGACAAAGCTTGCGAGAACGAGATCGTCAAGTGAGAGAACAAAGGCTAAAAGCCATCCTGAAACAAGTGCAGGGGAAATCAAGGGCAACGTTATAGCTGTAAATACCTTTAAGGGACGGGCGCCCAGATCACGGGCTGCCTCTTCAAGGGAGAGATCCAACTCCGCAAGCCGTCCCCGCACAAGGATGGTCACGTAAGCCATACACAGGGTTGTGTGAGCGATTGTGATCGTCAGGATCCCCCTCCCCTTTGGCCATCCGATCATTTGCTCGAGCCCAACGAAAAGAAGCAATAAAGCGAGACCGGTGATGACTTCAGGCATGACCAAGGGAGCCGTTGTCAGGATTCCAAAGAACTGACGGCCCCTAAACCGACCGAGCCTTACCAGAGCTACTGCCGCTAGAGTTCCCAGGATGACTGCAAAAGTCGCGGCTAATGTGGCGACCTGAAGGCTGACCCACGCTGATTTAAGAAGCACATCATCTTGCAAAAGTGAGACATACCACTTGGTTGAAAAACCTTGCCAAACGGTCACAAGGCGGGATGAGTTAAAAGAGAAGACGATCAATGTGATGATAGGCACATACAAGAAGGCATACCCAAGAATCATGCAGGTTTTTAAAAAGGGGGACAGTTTAGTCGGCATCTAAGAACCTCACTTGTCGCTCTTGGATACGCTGGAAGATCGCGATCGGTGTCACAAGCAAAATTAGCATGAGGACGGCAAGGGCTGAGGCTACCGGCCAATCCCGATTCGTGAAAAACTCATTCCACAGAACCTTACCTATCATCAGCGTCTGAGAGCCACCGAGCAGCTCTGGGATCACGAACTCCCCTACCGCAGGGATCAGAACCAGCATCGATCCTGCGATGACACCCGGCCTGGAAAGTGGCCATATCACACGCCTGAAGGCCTGTATGGGGCGCGCTCCTAAATCGTAGGCCGCTTCCATCAACGTGTAATCAATTTTCTCGAGGGAGGCATAAAGGGGTAATATCATAAAAGGTAAATAGCAATATACGATGCCAATAATCGTTGCATAAGTTGTATCTAATATTGACAATGGACTTGATATGATTCCAACTTTCATTAACGCTGTATTTAACAAACCACTTGTACTTAAGATCCCAATCCAGGCATAGACGCGTAACAGAAAAGACGTCCAGAACGGCAAGATAACAAGCATCAGAAGAAGCGTGCGAAACGGGGGCTTTGCTTTCGCAATACCGTAAGCCATGGGATATCCAATCAAAAGACACCCTATCGTTCCTAAAACGGCAATCACGAGAGATTCCAGATAGGAGAATAGGTAAAGCGAATCGGTCCCAATGAAGGCGAAATTTGTGAAGTTTAGCTTGATGACAAGCACCCCCTCCTCCACCCACTCTAGGAGAGGCCCGTAGGGGGGTAAGCCAACCTTCAAATCAGAAAAGCTGATTTTGAGAACAATCAGAAAGGGTATCATGAAAAAGAGAAGAATCCACGCGTAGGGTATAATGAGCGCGAGGTAAGATCCCGCATAGGAATCCTGTATCTTTTTCCAAAGTTCTCTCATGTCATCAGTACAATGCTATTTTCAGCACGCCAATAGAGGTACACTTCATCATCCCATGTCACCGGACGTTCTGCGAGCCTTACCAGATTAGGCTGAGTTGCGAGCACAATTTTCCCGGAAGCAAGCTCAACGTGGTAAATCGAAACGTCCCCTAAGTATCCGATGTCCTTTACAATCCCGCGCGTTGAATTGCGCTTTTGCTCAGGGGGACTTGTTGAAATCATGACCTTTTCGGGACGGATCGCAACCTTTACTTGAGATCCGATAGGAACGTCAGCTGAATGACTAACATAAAGCTCACAGCCGGCTTCTTCTGATTCAACTAAAATATGGTCCGTTTCATCTTCAGCCACACGGCCTTCGAACTTGTTAATGCTTCCAATAAAATCAGCGACATAGTCAGAGTTTGGATACTCATATATTTCATTCGGCGTTCCGATTTGACGCATACGTCCATGGTCCATAACCCCAAGACGCGTTGACATTGTCATGGCTTCTTCTTGATCGTGCGTTACCATAATAAAGGTAACACCCACCTTTTCTTGAATCGTCACAAGCTCAAACTGGGTTTGTTCCCGAAGGCGTTTATCAAGGGCCGCCAAAGGCTCATCCAGAAGCAAAAGTTTCGGGCGCTTAACAAGACTCCGGGCAAGGGCAACACGTTGTTTTTGACCGCCTGAAAGCTGATGAGGGGCACGTTTCCCGTAGGTTTCCATCTGAACTAGCCGCAAGGCATCCTTGACGCGCTCATTGATCTCTGATCGAGAGATGCGCTCTTGTTTCAACCCAAAAGCAACGTTCTTCTCAACATTCATATGGGGGAAAAGGGCATACGACTGGAACATCATATTCACAGGCCTATCATAGGCGGGCCGCCGCGTTACATCGACACCATCGATGTAAATTTTTCCCTGGCTTGGCATTTCAAGACCCGCAAGCATGCGCAGCAGCGTTGTCTTTCCACAGCCGGAGGGACCAAGCAGGGAAAAGAACTCCCCTTGGAAGACAGAAAGGGTTACGGAATCTACGGCAACGTGCCCGTCAAAGTCCTTGGAAACACCCTCAATATGGATGTAGGGCTTTGCTTTCGGATCTTGCCAAGGCTGAAGGTCAATTCGCTTCTTTGGTTTTTTTACCATGTTTACCGAGGCCCCCTTTTGGTTCGGTCACCTCTCCCCTTGTGGGAGAGGTCGACTCGAAGAGTCGGGTGAGGGGTCGCTAAGACTCCCTTCCGCACATCGTTATTCCGTGTCCGTTGGTTCTCATACCCCTCACCCGCCCTTTGGGCGACCTCTCCCACAAGGGGAGAGGTGAAAGAGTCGGCTTTCATTGTACCCATATCTACCTTCCAATCTTGACGCGTGTCCACTCACGAAGCCTTAGGCGCTCATACTTCGGTGGATAGTTTCTATCTACATATAACTTTTCTTGGAGTTCTTTTGAAGGATAAATGAGCGGGTTCGACTTAATGCTCTCTTCAATATACTCACCAGAGGCGGGCACGCTATTGGCTGTCTCGAATCCATTTGTCACTTTTGCAATAATCTCAGGCTTAAGCATAAAGTTGATAAAAGCATGGGCTTCAGGGATATGATGAGCATCAATGGGGATAGCGAAAGCATCAAGCCACATGCCAGACCCTTCGTCAGGAATGACATAAATGATATCCATGCCGCTTTCTTTCCCAAGATTTTGAGCGAGTGACATCTCCCCTGAAAACCCTTCGACAAGACAATAATCGCCTGACGTCAAATCTCTAGCCGTAGGCACTGGCTGAAATTTCTTCACATAAGGGCGTAACTTCCCCAAGGCTTCACTTGCGAGCTTCAAGTCTTCAATGCTGTCCGAATTCGGATCTTTCTTCAGATATTTCAGCATGGCAGGAAACACGTCCACAGGCGAGTCAATCAGCATCACGCCGCAATCTGCAAATTTAGCAACGACCGCTGGATCAAAAAGCATCGCAAAACTGTGAATAGGAGCGTCAGGAAAGCGCTCAAGAATTTTCTTGACGTTAATCCCAAATCCATTCGTTCCCCAGAGAAAAGGCAAGGCGAACCTGTTACCAGGATCGGTTTTTTCAGCCATCCTTTTCAACAGCAATTCCTCAAGGCCCGCACGATTTGGAATAAGCTCAAGATTTAAGGGCTGGTATAGATTGGCTTCCAACTGACGAGCAAGATAAGGCCAAACCGTCACCCCCACAACATCATACCCTGATTGCCCTGCGAGGAGCTTCGTTTCAGCAACCTCTGAGCTATCATAAACATCATAGTTGACCTTAATCCCCGTTTCTTTTTCAAACTGTTGGAGTATTTCAGGCGTGATGACATACGCCCAGTTATAGACGTTCACAATCCGCTGAGGAGCCGCATTTAGGGAAAGCCCGAAAGTAAGACACAGCAATAATTTCAAAAGAAATGAACGCATGGGGTCCTGTGTCCTTTACAATGTATGTGTAATGAATTCTTTATCACAAATGTGCAATTCATCAAGTGATTTATTTGGTGATTTGATTTCTAACTTACCTCATTCAAAAAACCGCGCGCGCTTCTTCTTTCTGTCTATATTCTTTGAAGGTAGTCTCTGTATAAGTATATGAAGTTGCAAAATGCGACGTCGACTGTGCAAATTGCGACGTCGACGTTGCAAAATGCGCAGTCGAGTTTTCTTAAGCTTTCGAGGTCTTAAACCGTTCTTCCGCGATCAAATCGGCCGCTTCACTCGTTGGGATTCCCAGTTTTTCGGCTTTGTGAAAAACATCAAGCAATGTATCATGAATGCGTTCAACATGCCTCGTTACAATTTGCTCGTTATAGTTAGGGCCTTCGTAAAAGACATCAATCAGCCCCCCCGCATTCACCACATAATCGGGTGCATAGAGAATATTCAGTTTAGACAGTCGCTCCCCATCCTTAGCCGTTTTCAATTGGTTGTTGGCGGATCCTGCTATAACTGTGCATTTAAAGAGAGGAATCGTCTTTTCATTAATGGTCGCCCCCAGGGCACAGGGCGCGTAAACATCAACGTCTTGTTCATAAATCGCATCCGGTGCAACCGCTTTTGCTCGAAACTCATTCACGGCTTTTTCTACAAGGCCTCTATCAATATCCGTCACAATAAGCTCAGCTCCAGATCCCCAAAGGAGCTCGCATAAGGCATAGCCGACATGCCCCAAACCTTGCAACGCGATTTTAATCCCCTTTAATTCTCTTTTTTGAAGTCTGTGGTACACTGCCGCGCGAATGCTTTGATACACACCGATTGCTGTAAAGGGCGACGGATCACCGCTCCCCCCAGGAAGCCCCACCACAAAGAGGGTTGTATCATGGATTGTTGCCATATCCTCAACGGACATACCGACATCTTCAGCTGTGATGTATAGCCCATGAATACTTTCCACACACCGTCCAAATGCCTTGAGGAGTTCTGGCGTTTTATCCTTATGGGAATCTCCGATGATGACAGCCTTCCCTCCTCCGAGCGGCAAGTGAGCAATGGCAGCCTTATAGGTCATCCCGCGCGACAAGCGCAACACATCTGTAACGGCCTCCTGTTCATCCTCATAAGGCCACATTCTGACGCCCCCGAGTGCTGGTCCCAGCTTTGTATTATGGATAGCAATGACGCACTTTAGCCCTGTTTCTTTATCATAAAAATAGTGAACTTGCTCGTGATCATCAAAATCAACGGCACCAAAAATAGACATTATGTGGATTCTCCCTAAGGTTTTTATTGGTTAATTTGAACATAAACCGAGACAGGATGCAATGAAAACAGCAGGGGAGAGTCTTCACCTCTCCCCAGCGTGGGAGAGGTCGACTCGAAGAGGCGGGTGAGGGGGACTTTATATCAATCCTTCTCAAGAAAATGTAACTGGTAATTTAGGTCTCTTGCGTCCTCCATCTCCTTGAGAATATGTGTTGACGCCCCCTCACCCGCCCTCACGGGCGACCTCTCCCACGCCGGGGAGAGGTGATGGTGCCACATTTTCATGAGATGTCAGTCTGTCAAAATACCCCCTTGAAACATCCGCTTTATATTTCTATGGTAATTCATCATAATTTTTTTGGAGTTTTTCTGATGCTACATTTTCCCTCATTCAACAAAAGTCTTCCTTGTTTATTGGCGCTTCTGCTTTTAGGCACACCCGCATTTGCTGTGGGAAACAGTCCGGGCACGGTCCTTGAAGAGGGAATCGTCCTCGGCCCATCCTTTGTGAGTAGGAAAAATAATGAGCAAATTCTGGAGACAAAAAAACACGATATCGAAACCGTATTAAAGGAGGCAAAGGAAGGCAAGCCAGAAGCCCAATTCAAACTCGGGCAACAATTGATAGTTGGAGTGTCGTTACAGCAAAATAACGAACTGGGCTTACACTATCTGCTTCTGGCCGCTGACCAAGATCAATCAGATGCTCTTATTTATCTTGGTGAGTGCTACTTGAATGGGAAATCTGTTACGGATAAGCCAGCCCCTGCAACGGCCTTAGAATATTTTAAACGGGCAAAAAACAATGATGTTGCCAGATTGTATCTCGCGAATATGATGTTACGTGGGATAGGCTGCCCTAAAGATCCTAAAGCTGCACTTGAGTACTTACATCCCTTTTCTGATGGTGATAACGCAGCAGCGCTGTATGCTATTGCGAAGGCATATTATGAGCAAAATGATTTTGCCAAGGCAAGTGAATTTTATAGACGCGTTATGAAAGGAAAATGGGAATTTTGTGATAAGAAAATACGAGGGAAATCTGAGTACATGCAAGCGAAACTAAGTCTTAAAGGTTTCGGCGAAAAACTCGCTCCTCAAGAAGTCAAAGAGAAATTCGAAACAGCAGCTGAAGCGGGCGTTGTAAAAGCAATTTGTGATCTCGCCAACCTCTACAGAAACGGAATGGCTTGCGTGCCAAATATTGAAAAGGCTCGGGCTTTATACAAAGAAGCTAAAAAGGAGGGAAGTGACCAAGCGAAAGGAGGTCTTTTTGATTTAGCTAAAGCTGGGAAAGGGATTCAGAAACCTCTTACTCGATTACAAGACAAATTGAAGAAGTTGTGTTGGAACGCAGGGACTTCTAGTGATTTTTTCAACAGGCAGCCCGACACGTTTTTCTTTGATCCTAAAACAATCAAAATCGTACAACAATATACGGATGAATTGTGCCAGCTCAGGGATTATCTTACTTTTCCTCAGTCTGTTTTTGTGACATCTGTGACAGATCCTGCTGCAGCTCAAGACTACTTATCTAAGGAAACAAAGCTGGGAACTCTACATGAAACGAAATTTGACGGTCAGTCCTATTATACAGTTGTCAATAAGTTCGACATTGATGATCCTATTGTTGATCCCGCAATCGAAGACAAAGACATTGATGAATCAGATTTTAGGTTCGTGAGTCAGAAGCTTACATCCTTGAATTTATTTACTGAAAGAGTCCCGTTTGAGGGAGATACTTTTAAAAGCATATCAGCCTATCTCTGCGATCGAGCTCTATGGTCTTACACCCAATCCTGGTCCTTTCATCATCCCTTTTTTGAATTACCTCCTCTCCTAAAAACAGGAGGCAAGCCCAAGACAGATGAGCTCCCCAAGCTGACATGTGTTGCGCAATTACCTGATTATCTGAAGTTTATACAGGCAAAATATGAGGATGCTCTTGAGATCCTGGAAGCTAAAAAGAAGGAAGCCAAGAAAGGGCCAAAAGTTATTGTTGTTCAAATTGAACGCTGGGCAAAAAACACTCCCGCCTCTGATTGGGATAAAGAATATAATGCAGACTTGCGAGCACAATACAACATGATGCGTGAGACTGAAAATGGGGTCCTCGATGCATACAATAAGGGCGTCAACAAAGCCCTTAAAACAGCAAAAAAAGAGCTGAAGGCAAAAGTCAAGCTTGCAAAGGAAGCAACGGCACTCATGGATAAGGTCGTGAACAGACTTCACACGCGCCTTAAGAATGCCAAAGATCGCAACGAGACTTTTGCGAATGATCCTCGCTTTGAAGGACTTCGACGTGCTTTACCTGCCGCGCTTAAGGAAAAGGATGAATAATCTCTCGTTGTAGCCCCTCCCCTATTTGAGGCTAAGGAAAGCTTGGACGACGCCTGTGGAGTTGGGACTTACTTCATTTATTTAAAGTGAATTCGAAGTGTTTGGCACACTCTGAGAAAGATGCATGATACACACAACTATTTGTATCACTAGCCAGTGATACGAAATGGATTGATTGAGTACAAAGGGCTCAATGACGTTGATTATTGTGTATCGACAGTTTTTCCATCATAATAATTCTTAAAGGGCGTCTCTCTCGGCATCATCACGCATGTGAGCTCGTCGCCATCTTTCAATTGATGGATAAAGTCTATGCGTTCTGTTTTAAAGCCAGTATATCGAGCATCATGATAAATGAGTTGGTTACCCAAGACGACGTGGAAATTTATGCGGTAATCAGGCTCGAGTGCGTCGATAAGCCTTTTAACGAATTCACCCCTCAACATGCCTTCACGCAAGGTAATCAATGCGCTTTTCTTTGGTGTTTCCTTCTTTTTCAAATCGTCATATGAGACAACTAGATGTATAGGGATTGTTCTTTCGATTGCATCTTCCCTGGCGTTTTTCTGACCCAACCTTTCATTTTCGGCATGTAATCTTTCAACCAAAGGATCCTCCATTCTAAAGGCGAATGTGTTATAGCGGTACTCGAGCTGTTGTCTGTATTCTTCATATCTTTGGGAAGGCATTTTCATATTGCTACCCCCTTGTCTCAGTTCGATGATAGCTCCCAATGTGAGTTGCTGCATTTCATAGGCATCTCTGGGGTGTACCTTTGGATCATTTTGTCTTAAGCAAATATAGGGTTCAAGAACTCTACTAACAACATGTCTCGTTTCATAATCAAGCCTTGATTCAAAATCCCAAGCGTCTGAAATATTGAGATAGCGCAGCTTTCTATTTTGGAACAAAATTAGGGGCGTATCCACGTCCACGCCGAAGTCATCAGAAAGCGTAAGGCTGCAGAGCTTCCCTTTCTCATTTGCCGCCTTCAAGACAGAATTCAGATCTGTTGCTCTTTTTTCCGTCTTCTTTAGCTCGCTAGTGAATAACACGACTCTTTTGATGTGATCATTACAGAGCAATATCATCATTGATTCTGTTGATAAGACTTGTTCAGTCCCATACCTAGAAAAGTCAATTTCTACACCAGAAACAAAGCTTACAGGATTGGAGATCACCTTCACAAAGTCATTTGCGGAAGGCAACACATTGTCTTTACCAACCTTAGGTTGCATTAGGATGGAATCAATCTTAATTCTTAGGCCTGGAAACTTTTTAGCTTGGGCCTGCATATCCAAGAGTAAAGTCTTTGAGGCTTGAGAGAGGAGCCGCACAGGTGCATGGTGCTGATAAAAATAAGCTCTCACATCCGCTGGAAAACGTCCAAATGAACCTAAGACCACTCCCTCGTCAGTTGGGGGATTCATACAATGAGCGGAGAGAGTAGCCAGGAGGGTTAATACACCTACAAACGATGAAATTTTAACATTCATAATTGGACTCATATTTTTCATAATAACCTTATAACAATAAATAGTGTTGATTTATTGATTGCGCCAGTTTTATTTTTCAAATTTTCAAATTGTAGCTTGGTAGTGCATCAACTTGGAATCTCGAGCTTGATTATCGGCTGTTAATTACTTATATATTTAATCGAACTCTCTTTTTTTTTAAGGAAAAAAATCGCATGACCTCTTCACCCCTCCCCTCTTCAAAAGCATTAGCTGGGCCCATGTTTAATATCAACAAATTCTTGACTTCTGCTCTCGCTCTCTCATTTGTTCTCGGTGCGAATATCGTGCAAGCTAATCCCTTGATTATTAAGGCTGAGGGGAATGGGAAAAATAAGGAAATCAGAGAAAAGTTTGAGCAACTTGAAAAACAGTCGAAAATTAAGGATAACAAAGTAGCTGCTCTTGCTTTCTTTCAAATGGCAGAAATGTTGATTGAGGGATTTTATGATCATGCACCTTCAAATGGGGTATTAGCTTTAGATCAATATGAGAATGTTGTTAAATTCCTTCACTTAATGCCTCATGTTAAGGAACCTTCTGAAGAACACCTCTGTTCCAATTGCGTTTCCTCTGAAGTGTTAGATCAACTGAGAAGGGCAAGGGTTACATCCATTAATCGACTGACAGACTTATATCTTAAACGTGATCAAATTGAAGGTGGGGCGCACGTCTGTGTTTATGAAAAATTTGATCGAGTCGTGGAGCTTCAAGAATCAATCCTTAAAGACAAGGATTTGTATACGGCCGATGAACAGGCAGAAGCTTATTTTCAGCTTGGCCTCCTGGCGCCTGAAGGTAAAAGAAAATATTTTAAATGCTTAGAACGTGCTGCTGAATTAAATCATGAAGGCGCGATCTCAACTCTTGCAAGCTATGCTGAAGACAAAACGACTAAATTGCAGGAAGCATTAAGAAGAGTTACGAAAGGCAAACCTGTTTATGATTCTTTTTCAGATGAACAAAGGACAAGGTTTCATAAAGAGATATTTATAAGATATGCCATGGCTCAAGTCACCCACAGTAAAAAATTAGACCGATTCATAGAGGCACTCCCCCCCGATGGCATATTCCCTAACGACGATCAGTTCCTTACCTATGCAATCAAACGTCTCGTTAAGGAAGAGATGAATCAAGCAACGGAAAGGTGCAATGCTTTAGTTTCTCGTGATCAATTAGGCTTAGAAAATTTGAGGCTCAGCAATAAAATCACAGCGCTTACGAGACTTGATTATGTGGCCCTCTCGGGTCTTTATAAGCAAGAAGCTGAGAGATTAGATAAAAGAGCTGCTGCCGTACGTGCATCAAAGTTGGAAGAGAAAGCACCGGCCGTTCGAGCACCGGTGAGTCACAGCAACCTCGAAGAGGATCGTATATAATTCGATTGTGAAGCGAGCAATGACGAGTGTAGGGAGCGTTTCCCCTTACTTCGTCTTCCAGGTCACCAGCTGAGCGGTCGCAAGCTTTGCGTCGAGGATCTGACAAAAATGAAAGAGCCTCAAGTTCTCTGTAAGGTTTGAATAATCAAGCTTGGTTGACCCCCTATTTTCCTTCTCCTGAAAGTCTTTCTCAGAAAGTGCGGCGATTAGGCTTTTGTGACCGATTGGTCCTAAAAGATCACTCATCTTTAATTGACCCAACTTTTCAGGCAAAAGCGTTTTTTCAAAATCTTCAGCATTTTGTGATGTCAAAAGCCTTGTGACGTCTTCATCTTGAACCAAGGTCCCGGGGTCCACGATAAAGGACCTCACATCAGTCTTTGTGCTTACCTTCAGCGTGAAAGCACAGACGCCGGAAGGTTTCTTCATAAACTGAGCATCGATATCTGCTGTTTTTCCCTTAAAGAGGGGGACGATGCTAAGATTTGGATCTTTATCCGCAAATAATACTCTTGGGTCGACAAGGAAAGCTTGGAGAGGTAAGTGATCAGGGAGTCGGTCCAGGAGCTGTTCCATAGTTGTTTTCTTTTTACCGTGGTACTCTTCATTTCGAATCACTTCTCTATGCCAGACTCTATAAAATTCCTTTAGTGAGTCCTCGTGCAACAGATCACGAAGGGGCATTTCCAAAAGCTGTTGCCTTAAGGTTTGTGTTGAAACCTCTTCTTGGTGAACATCTTTTGTAGGATCGTATCCAATTTTGACTTGCGCCTTATCTGATAACTTAAAGAAGGCGTAATGGAACACGAGTCTAGAACCCTCATACATTCTCACATTTAATCGAGGACCACTTAATGGAATAAATTCAACAACGGTTTTGAGATTTTCATCAACCTGGATAAGCTGGAAAAAGTTTATCTTTGAGACAACTCGATCTTCATCTCCGGAAATATCGATCAATTGAACGCCGCCAACGGCTTGAGCAATGGGACTAAAAGCAGATAAAAGCGTTAGAATGACGAGTGATTTCTTTAACATTAGACAGTCTCCTATTCGATTGTAAGTAACTGTAGGACAGCGGTTGTTTCTGTGTCAATAAATGAATGCAAAGTAGTTGCATGATACATACAACTACCTGAAATAGGAGATAAACGATCTGAACATTCCCAAAATTCTTTTATACAATAGACTCATTCTTCACTTGCAGTTCGTAAGAGAATCGGCTAGCAGTGTTTTAAGTTATTTATCCATAGCGAGGGAATGATGCCGAAACAAATCCCGCTTATCCTTGATTGTGATCCCGGAATTGACGATTTTATCGCGATTTTAATGATTCTGGCTGCGCCTGAGCGGTTTAACTTGCTCGGGATCAGTGTTTCTGGGGGGAATGTTCCTGTAAAGTATACCGCTCTTAATGCTTTGAAAGCGTGTGAACTAGCTGGACGGCGGGATGTTAAGGTGTATGCAGGGTGTCCTGGGCCAATGTTGCGTCCTCTGGAACTTCAGGATGAGGTTCACGGCGAAACGGGGCTTAAGGGCTACGATCTCCCCGCACCTTCAATGACTTTGGAATCCAAGCATGGTGTGGACTTTTTGATCGACACCATACTGGCATCCTCTGAAAAAGTGACGCTTGCAACGACAGGGCCTGTGACGAATGTGGCTGTTGCGATCGTTCGGGAACCGCGCATCTTGGATAACATTGAGGAAATCGTCACCATGGGTGGGTCTATGGCGTTGGGGAATATAACGCCCGCTGCGGAGTACAATTTTTATGCGGATCCCGATGCGGCCCATATTCTTTATACTTGCGGAAAGAAGATCACGACCGTCAGTATTGATATCACCCATACTGCCGTCACATCACTCGAATGGCTTGATCACATTGAAACGCTCGGACATGTTGGAAAAGTCGTCTCTGCTCTTATCCGGCCGATTCATGAATGGGATGTTGCGAACTTTGACACGGAAGGGGGCGCTATTCACGACCCTTGTGTGATTGGGTATCTGTTAGACCCGACTCTCTTTAAGGGACAGGATGTTCATGTCGAGATTAATACGGCTTTTGATGTCGGGCGTGGCCGCTCCATTGTGGATTGGTGGCACAAACGCAGTCTTCCCGCTAACACCCACTATTTCAATGAAATCAATTCAAAGGGTTTCTATGAGCTTCTCACAGGACTTATCTCTCGCTTTCAGAATTTGCCAAAAATAAATGAGGTGCGGTCATGAAAAAGCTTCCCCTTATTATGGATTGCGATCCGGGTTTGGATGACGCCATTGCGCTTTTATTTGCTTTGGCTTGTCCCGATGAAATCAATATACTTGGTATTACAACGGTTTTTGGAAACGGCCCTGCGAGCCAAACTCAAGCCAATGCGCGGCGTATTTGTGAACTTGCGGGTCTCACCGATTTGAAGGTATTTGGGGGATGTCCTCGTTCATTCTTTATGAGAAATCCTACGAACGATTCTACCTATATGGCTGATATCCATGGGGAGACGGGCCTCGGTGGTTGTAAACTTGCCGTCCCAACAATGCCTCTCGGGCCTCAGGATTCTGTTCGATTTATCATCGACACACTGTTAAACGCTAGCGAGCCTGTGACTCTTGCTCCCATTGGACCTCTCACAAATATTGCGTGCGCCTTTATTATGGAACCTAAAATAAAAACGAATGTGAAAGAAATTGTGCTTATGGGGGGGAGTATGGGACTTGGAAATATTAACCCCTCTGCAGAATATAACTTCTCCTGCGATCCTCAGGCTGCCTATGTTGTTTTCACATCTGGTGTTCCTATTGTGATGATGGGACTTGATGTCACTCGTCAAATTCAAACATCGGAAGACTGGCTTCAAACCCTTACAAAAATGGGAACGCCTGTTGCACAAGCTGTGGTTGATATGCTGTCTTATTTCTACCGACCGAACGCTATCCTTGAGCCGGGCGTTAAAGGTGGTGTTCTGCATGATCCCAATGTGATTGGTTATCTTCTCAAGCCAGAGCTTTATAAAGGCCGTCATGTGTATGTTGAAATTGATGTTTCACCCACAATTATGGCGGGGAGAAGTACAGTGGATTGGTACCATAAGTTGGGGAAGGAACCAAATGCGCTGGTCATGAATCAGGTCAATGCGCCTGGATTCTTTGAGCTTTTGACCGAACGCTTAAGTCGTTATCCTAACGTGAGGGCCCAGTGATGGAGCCCGCAATCGCCCTCAACCCCCTTCCCTTACATGCAACGGGGATATTAGAGATCAATACAAAGGCTATTGCCCATAATTACAATACAATGCGTGCTTTATTACAGGGGAGTATTTGTGCCGCTGTCTTGAAGGCAAATGCCTATGGATTTGGGGCAAATGCCGTAGCCAGGACATTAGCGCAGGAAGGGTGTGAGCATTTCTTTGTCGCGCATCTGGAAGAAGGGTTGGAGCTAAGGCATATTCTCAAATCCGCTCATATATATGTTCTGTCAGGGCTTCTTCCTGGAACGGCGGATCTCTTCGTTGAGCATGCTCTCACCCCTATTCTGAATGACTATGGCATGGCGAGAGAATGGGCTCGGAGAGGAAGAAAGCTCCCCTGTGGATTGCATTTTGATACAGGCATGCACCGCAATGGATTTGACAAGGCCGATACAGCACAACTCTTTGATTCTATTGATGTTTTAGATGCACTTGATGTGCAGTTTGTCATGAGTCATTTGGTGTCCTCCCATGATTCAAAAGATCCCCTGAACAAGCAACAAAAGGACTTATTTGATACGATACGTAAACGATTCCCTGAAGCAAAAGCAAGCCTTGCCGATACCGGGGGGGTGTATTTAAGGTCTGACTATCATTATGATATTGCGCGCGTTGGGAAAGGTCTCTTTGGTCTGTTTCCGCCTCCTCACAATGAAGCTCCCCTCCTCGCCTGCGCAAAGCTTCTGGGACGTATTCTGCAAGTCCGCACAGCGTCTTGTGGCGAGAGTGTCGGCTATGGAGCCACCCATACATTGATGCGTGACAGTAAGCTTGCAACGATCGGTATCGGCTTTGCGGATGGGTTTGATAGACGATTACAGAATTCACAGGCTGAGATTCATGGCCATAAGGCTCTCGTTGTAGGCCGCATATCGATGGACTATACGGTTATTGATGTGACAGATGTTCCAGAAGCCTTGTGTGAGGTGGGTGCATGGGCAGAACTCGTCAATGAAACGCTGACTCTTGATGCGCTCGCAACTTCTATTGGAACCATCTCACGTGAGCTTTCAACAGGCTTTGGAGATAGGCTGCATCGGGTTTATGTGTAAATACAATTTTGAGGGGGGTTATGGCCAAGGTCTTACTCGTTGATGACGAGCCAGATATTGAATTACTAGCCACGCAGAAGTTTCGGAAACAAATCGCAAGCGGTATGTTTGAGTTGTTGTTTGCTCAAAATGGCAGGGAAGCGCTTGATATGATCAAACAGGATCCTGAAATTGCCGTTGTCGTCTCTGACGTCAATATGCCTGAAATGGATGGTCTCACGCTGCTTGATAAGCTTAAGGAAATTAATCCGAGCGTGAAAACCATTGTTGTGACTGCCTACGGTGATACAAAAACCCTTCAAGCAGCTATGAACAAGGGAGCCGTTGACTTTGAAACAAAACCTATTAATTTCAATACCTTAGGCGAGTCCATAGAGCGTGTTTTGAATGAATACCACAGGCTTCTGTGCAATTAGGTAGTTGGTTTTTCTCGTAACATGAAATGCAGAACCTTCACCTCTCCCCCTGTGGGAGAGGTCGCCCTTTAGGGCGGGTGAGGGGTAGCCGTACGCAGTGTCATTTGGCATTTCTTCAGAGCTATATTTCCCCCTCACCCGACCCTACGGGTCGACCTCTCCCACGTAGGGGAGAGGTGATGGTGCCTCACAATTTCATTCGGTGGCCTTGCCGTTCGGAAAATAATCACGATATATTAAGGCACATAAAAAAATGCCCGCTTGGTGCGCATCATAGAGAGGCGTAGCAGGCTTATGGAATATTATTATATTTATTTCTAACAAAGCGTCAAGAACCAGATTTTCGGGACTGTATAGCAATCCTCTCCCTTGCTGTTTTCACCAAAATCAGCTATAGAAGCCCTCTAGAGCAAGACAACTTGTGGGATTATGGCTTACATTGTCCAGAAATTTGGGGGCACTTCTATTGCCACCGTTGATTTAATCAAGAAGGTAGCCCTGAGAGTAAAGTCTGAGGTTGAGGCGGGCCATCATGTTGTCGTCGTTGTCTCGGCCATGTCAGGAACAACGAATAAGCTTGTTGATTATGTCAGAGAGCTCTCCCCAACTTATGACCGCGCTGAGTATGATGCGGTTGTTTCTTCAGGAGAGCAAGTCACCGCGGGACTTCTTGCTATTGCTCTTCAAAGCATCGGTATCCCTGCCCGTTCATGGTTTGGCTGGCAAATCCCCATTCAAACGAATTCACAGTATGCTCATGCAACTATTGAACATATTGACGGAGCTCATCTTATAGCTGACCTTAATCAGGGCAGAGTTGCCATTGTTTCGGGGTTTCAAGGGGTGAGTCCGGAAGGTCGTGTCACGACCTTAGGTCGTGGGGGATCGGATACGACTGCCGTTGCCATCGCTGCCGCCATTAATGCTGAACGCTGCGATATTTTTACGGATGTTGATGGCATTTATACAGCTGATCCTCGGTATGTAACATCTGCTGGTCGGCTCGATCACATTGCTTACCAAGAAATGCTCGAACTTTCAGCGCAAGGTGCGAAAGTCTTGCAAAGAGAATCGGTTGAGTTTGCAATGAAGCATCAGGTTCGTTTGCGGGTTCTTTCAAGTCTATCCGAAGCCCCTGGCACTCTCGTCACATCAGATGATGAGCTTGTCTTACAGAAGAAGAAAATTAGCGGCCTTGCTCATACTTTAAATGAGGTAAAACTAACCTTGACCTCTCTCCCCCAGTCAAATCCTCAGCTTGAAATCATTAAGGAACTTCTTGAAGCCCAGCACATCGCCTTCGATATGCTTCACAGCACCCTATCCACTTGTGGACAACACCTCGATTGTTCCTTTACAGTGCTCGCAACAGAGGGGGAGCGTGCTATAGACATTTTAATGAAAGCAAAAAATAATTTAGATTTTAATGATTTGTTAAGAGATTCTGATGTAGCAAAGGTGTCGGTGATAGGATCTGGGTTACAAACGGGCCATAGTCCTTCTCACAAATTGTTTCAAACCTTACATATGGAAGGAATTGAGGTGCAAGCTGTCTCAGCTTCAGATATAAAGCTAAGTGTTTTGGTACCTGCAAAGAATGCGGGTCGAGCGGTTGCAAGCTTGCACACCGTTTATCAATTGGATGTAGAGGATTGTTAATGCAGACGCCTGAAAATAGATTAAACGACTTATGGTCAGTTGGAAGAAAATTCCTAGGTGTAAAACACGCCATTTTAGGCGGAGCCATGACGTGGGTGTCTGAACGGAATCTTGTTTCTTCCATTTCAAACGCCGGAGGATTTGGCGTGATTGCCTCTGGTGCTATGTCCCCTCAGCTTTTGCGGGAAGAAATCAAGGCAACACAAGCCCTTACTCCCCATCCTTTTGGCGTTAATCTTATCACGCTTCACCCTCAACTCCTTGAATTAATTGATGTTTGTGTTGATCAGGACGTTACCCATGTCGTTCTCGCAGGGGGCTTGCCTCCCGCAGCTGCCATTACAAAATTAAAAGATAAGGGTGTCAAAGTCATTTGCTTTGCTCCCGCCTTTGTTATTGCGAAGAAATTAATGAAAATAGGCGTTGATGCGCTTATTATCGAGGGCATGGAAGCTGGTGGACATATTGGGCCAGTTTCTACAAGCGTATTGGTTCAAGAGATACTTCCTCAAGTCACTGAAATTCCTGTCTTTGTTGCAGGAGGAATTGGCCGAGGAGAAACGATTGTGTCTTACCTTGAAATGGGAGCCGCTGGATGTCAGCTGGGCACTCGCTTTGTTTGTGCTACTGAGAGTATTGCACATCCTAAATTTAAAAAAGCCTTTATTAGCGCCCAAGCCAGGGACGCCATAACCTCTCCTCAATTGGATTCACGCTTTCCTGTCATACCCGTACGGGCTTTAACAAACCAAGCCACAAAAGATTTTATGACATACCAAAAGGAATTGATTGCAAAAGTCGACAACCAAGAACTCGATCTCAAGGAAGCTCAATTGAATATTGAGCATTTTTGGGCAGGTGCCTTGCGTAGGGCTGTTATTGACGGCGATATCGAGCGAGGATCACTCATGGCGGGTCAAAGCGTCGGCCTTGTCACAAAAGAACAAACAACAAATGAGGTTATTGAAGAACTTCTCACCCAAGCTAAGCAGGCCCTTCTGTTTAGGTCCCATCTTGATCAAAGGCATATGACGCAATGCTAGCCCTCGCTGCTTCTCGTATACAGTCTCCCTTACAGAGCCTCATCGAAAAGCTCAATGATGTCTTATCAAGCACACAAACGCTTCAGGTGCGCCTCACGATTGCAATGAAAACACTCGCCCAAGACATGGGCGCGGATACGGCCATCCTCTATCTCTTAACGCCTGATCATTATTTAGAGGTCTATGCCTGCTATGATTCAGTCACGCCGGATCATAAAAAAATTAGGTTTCGTGTGGGTGAAGGAATCGTTGGGCTTATTGCTGCCAATGGCAAAAGCCTTATTTGTGATAATATCTCTCGTCATCCCAACTTTCTTCATCGTCCTGGCATTGCAGATCAAGTCAACTTATCACTTCTCGGCGTCCCTTTAATTTCTTCCAGAGGCATCATAGGGGTGCTTAATCTGCAAAATCCACCGTCAAAGCCCTTTGAAGTGTGGAGAGAAAAAAGTTTGTGGGAAGTCGGAAATTACTTAGGCTCCCTTCCTGATCTTGATCGTTTTCCCGCATTAAATTCTAATGATGGAAAAATTGAGGGAGTGCAGACCCTGCAAGGAACATCATTTAACCCAGGTATTGCCATTGGAACTGCGGTTATTCACCAGCCTTATTCATGGAAAGAAAGCGCTTTTTGTGAAAATACAAAAGATGAAAGCGAACGGTTGAAAGACGCTATCCGGAACATGATAGAGTCCATTGATCGCCTCAAGGAAACAACACCCAATCTTGATAAGCATACGGAAGACGTTCTCACCTCTTATCAAATGATCGCGGCCGATCGAGGATGGGTCCGCAAGATTCAAGAATATATTCAAAAGGGTTTTGCAGCTGAGGCCGCTGTCCAAAAGGTGAGACGTCATACCCGTGAACGCTATGCCCAGATTGGGGATTCCATACTGAAAGGACGGCTGTCTGACTTTGAAGATCTTGCAAGTCGACTCTTAAAACACCTCTCAGGAAAAGACGCTGTATCTGAAGACTTGCCTGAATCGACGATTCTTGTCGCTCAGAACTTAGGACCAGCTGAACTCCTCGATTATGACCGTCGGTTTATCAAGGGCCTGGTCTTGGAAGAAGGCGTTCACACAGCTCACGTCGCAATCATTGCTAGAGCCCTTGATATACCTGTCGTTGGGCGCGTCCCCCTTCTCTTATCACGCGTCTCAGCAGGAGATAAACTCATTGTGGACGGCGCATTGGGTACAGTCAAAGTTAACCCTAAGTCTGAGGACCTGCTTGAAGCGCGTGAGAAGATCGTCCAGCTTAAAAAAGGACAGGTCATCAATAAGGAACTTCAGGATAAGCCTTGTGTCACTCAAGAAGGAATTCCTGTTACTTTAACATTAAATGCGGGCCTTCCCATTGATTTGCATCATTTGGAAGAGCTTCATTTTGAGGGTGTTGGCCTCTACCGGACTGAAATTCCATTTATGATGCGCTCCAGCTTTCCGGATGTAAAAACACAAACGGAAATCTATCGAGATGTTATTGAGCAAGCTAAAGGGTTGCCTGTTACATTTCGTACCCTGGATATCGGGGGCGACAAAGTTGTTCCTTATATGTGGCGTGTTCAGGACGAAAACCCTGTTTTAGGCTGGCGCGCTATTCGTGTGGCACTTGATAAGCCCGCGATTTTACGCCAGCAAGTGAGAGCCCTTATTAGAGCTAGTGAGGGTCAGGATTTACGTATCCTCTTTCCTTTGGTGACAGATCTTACCGAATACCGTGACGCTCGCCAGTACGTTGCTCAAGAATGGGAACGAGCCAAACAACATCAAGCTGTTCTTCCCAAATCTCTCTCTTATGGTGTCATGCTTGAAGTTCCCTCGATTGTTGACCAGTTAGAGCCTCTCCTTAAAGAGGTAGACTTTATTTCCATCGGAACAAATGATCTGTTCCAATTCTATTTTGCGTGTGACCGGACGAATCCAACCGTATCCAATCGGTATGACCCCCTTTCTACCACTTTCTTAAAGTACTTAAGGAATATTCTTTACGCCTGCAATAAAGCGAAAATCCCTGTCAGTATCTGCGGCGAAATGGCCGGGAAGCCCATGGAAGCTTTAGCCCTCCTCGCTATTGGCTTTCGAAATTTATCGGCATCAGGCCCCTCCTCAGGCGCTCTTAAAAAGATGATATTGAGCCTTCCCTTAAAAGAAGCCTCTACATTTATGGAAGCAGCTCTCGAGGACTACGCTCCCACGTTGCGCCCTGCCCTTCTGGACTTTGCGAAGAAGCATAAGGTTTTTGTTTAGGGCCTTGCACAAACGCCTCTTTTATTCTATTTAGTAACGAGTTCAAATATTGGAGGTTTCATGTTGGTCAAGAAAACTATAGTTTCTCTTCTCACCTTTTGCGTTCTTATAGGTTCGTCGCAACTTTGTTTTGCAATGAAGGGAGATGATGAGGATCCCGTTGGGGGCAATCTTCGCAAAGCCAACGAGCCTCAAGAAGAGGATATAGATTTTAAGAACTTTTTTTCGCATCAAGGTCATGTAGGCCTTCTAGACGCAAAAGGTGAAGAAGCGAAAAAGCCATTTAAGAGGGCTACTTATGCTTTTTATCTAAAAACACCGCATTTAACATCTGAGTGGGACGAGTGTGGGCATGTTTTCAACGATTTTTCTTTGTGTATCATTAACGCCCTGTGTAGTCTTTCCGAACCGGCTGATTATTCTAAAGTTCTTCCGTTTATTTCACCAGAAACAAAAAGATTTCAAATTGTAAATATGTTGAGAGGACTCAACTACTTGGCATCGAACGAAGCCTGTAGTCCCGAAGTCTTTCTGTCCACAATCTCCCGCTTCATCCCTGATTTTTTTAAAGAACATGAAGTATTGTCATTTAATAAAGCCTTGGCTGCATTAGGTAAGGATATCGAGTCAGTTTTCACAATTATTGGTAAGTACAACCTTACTAAACAATGGGAAATTCCTAGTGCAAAAGACATTTTAGAACCTCTCCAAAAAATAGTGGCATTAGGGGATGAAAGAGTTGAAATTTTAACTTTGACTGATGATATATTAAGCGCCTCCCAGCTTGAATGTTACCCTGATGATTTTATGAAAGTAGCTGCATTATTAAAAGAAGCTGCGAAATCACGAAAAGATGTGTGTGCAAATGTTAAAAAGAAAATCGAAGAAACCCCAAACCTTGATATCGAAGCTCTTATAAGTATTACAAAAAGAACCCTTAGGGAGTTTTTATATCCAGAGGACTGAGCTGAGCACGCCTCACCCATAGCGTTGCAGTATATCACAATATACTATTGCGCTCATTCTTATCCTATGGTATCTTTTGGTATACTATTTAAGAGGGATCATGGCGCAATTATTATGGGGAAAGGTTTACTTTAAAGACACATTCGCAGGCTACTTAAGACAAGAACCTGGCGAAAGGTTTCTGTTCACCTATGACGAATCCTATTTGAACTCCAATAACCCACCCATATCTTATACAATGCCACTCAGTGCTGAACCCTTCATTTCTGAATATGGGCTTCATCCTTTCTTTGACAATCTCGTATCAGAAGGCTGGCTTGAGCATGCACAGGCGCGTCTTATCGGGAAAAGAATGTGGAGCCGATTTGAGCTTCTTCTCGCCTTTGGATTGGATCTCGCAGGAGCTGTATCCATCATCGACCCAGAAGCCGTAAAGTTAAAAGCACTTACCGCCGATACTTATGACGCTAAGACTTTTGCCGTTATGCAGGGGAGAGCCTCTCTCTCAGGGATTCAGCCCAAACTTACCCTCATCAAGGAGAACAATAAGTTTCGACCTTCTCATAGCAATGAGTTAAGCACTTATATAGGAAAGTTTCCTTCCCCTCAGTTGCCTGATATCATTGAAAATGAATATCTAACAACGATCGCGTGTAAAAAACTTTTCCCTGAAGATCAGTTTGTTGATCTCCATATTGATTCTGTTGAAGGAATTGCAGAGAAAGCGCTTCTCATAAAGCGATTTGATAGAACGCCCCAAGGAACCAGAATTCATTTTGAAGAATTTAATCAACTCTTGGAAAAACCTTCTCGTGATAAGTATGAAGGATCATACAAAGATATGGCTGACTTCCTAAGAAAAACCCCCGAGGCAATGCCTTTGGACATAATCAGGCTTTTCACGAGGATAATCATGGGAATTGCTGTTGGTAATACGGACATGCATTTCAAAAATTTCGCCTTAATCTATACAAATCAAGGATTGAGGCTAAGTCCGAACTATGACTTAGTGTCAGCAGCAGCTTACTATCCCTCTTATCAATCAATGGCACTAACCATTGGAGGTGCACAAGACTTGGCCATAAGTGCACTGAAGCCTAAAAATATACTGGCTCTGGCTAAAGAATTTGAATTATTAAAACAGGCTATTCAATTTGTCCTTGAGCAATTAAGGCATAATATCCCCAACGCTCAAGAAACTGTATTGGAAGCGCCTTATGGGACGCCTTTTCTTAAAGATCAAATCATTAAACAAATGGATAAAAGATGGAACGGAACATTCAGCTTGATTGGCAAGCTCTTGTCGGAGAAGCTATAAAGCGGCGGAAAGAGAATCGGCTTACTCAGAAACATCTAGCAGCCATTGCGGGGGTGAATCACCTTGGCGTCATCAAGTTTGAAAAAATGCAGGAAAATCTTGAGTTGAAGACGGTTTTTTCCATTTTAAGGGTGTTGGGGTTAATGAAGCTGAATTCCTAAGCCACGCCTTCACCTCTCCCCAGCGTGGGAGAGGTCGATCAGAAGGATCGGGTGAGGGGGATATATGACTTTAAAGAAACGTCAAAGAACATTGCGTACGGCCTACCCCTCACCCGCTCTTCGAGCCACTGCCATTAAGTTAAGCAAACTGCCCACCCCTAGGGTCGTCCTCGAGAGCGCGAAGCGCGGGTCGGGGATCCAGGGCCAATAACTCTTTCCGCAGGAATGTAATAATTTTCTTTATAAAAAAGCGTTTCATTGCTTACGCAATAGTATTGCTCCTGGATCCCGGGCAATGAGAAATCTTGAGCTTTGCTCAAGAAATTCTCATTCCCAGGACGACCCAACTGGGGGGCATTTTTTCCTTAACTTAATGGCAGTGGCTCTTCGAGCGACCTCTCCCACAAGGGGAGAGGTGACGAGCTCGTCAATGTTTTCCTGTCTCAGGGGCCACTGTGGTGAACGTTGTTGGTTGAAGAAACCCAGCGGTTTTGCCTTTGTGGGTTAGGATGGGAGTCCGAGGATTCAGGCTCTCATATTGGTCCTCACTTAACACACCTAATGTTTTTAATATGGCTAAGAAGGCAATTTCCTTGGCTTTCGTATTCCCATCATCAATTTTCAAAGCTATTCCAAGCCCGAGCGAAGGGATGATCCCAATTTCGACACCCGCAGCTCCTCCTTTGCAAATCACATTGCCTTGGGTCAGCTTCATCAGGATCGTATCGAAGCCATCTGTGCCCGATATCATGTCTGGGTAGGCTTTAATCGCCTCAATAATGCGGTGAATCGCCTTTTGGCGAGGGTAATGAAGGTGAGTCGGATCTGCGAATCGGGCCATAGCTAAAGCGATGTTATAGAGAGGAATAGCAAAGGCCGGGATGCCGCACCCATCAACTCCATGGGGAGCATGCAAAATATCTATACTCGTCATCTCTCCTAACGTTTGTTCAACGCGTCTTTGTGCGGGGTGATCCTTTGCTATGTAGCCCTCAGGATTTTCTTTACGATGCAAAGCGGTGGTAATAAAGCCTAAGTGTTTACCAGAACAAGCATTATGGAGCTGAGAAGGTTTATCAGCAAAGGATGGTTTTTTCGGAGAATGATAAGGCTTATGAACGCCGCATTCTAGAATACGTTCATCCTTCCCCAACTTATGAAGCCATTCTTCAAGGACTTTCACGTGCATGGCTTCCCCATGATGGGACGCACATGCAAGCGCGATTTCTTGCTGCGTCAAACCATAAGCATCAGCCGCCCCGCTTTCAATCAAGGGCAGAGCCTGGATAAGCTTTAGGGCCGATCTTCCAAAAATAGGGTCGTAAATGGCCCCCCAGCTTCTGATGACGTGCCCAAGGGAATCAACAACAGCTGCAACGCCACGATGTTTCGTTTCAACAAAATGCCCTCGGGTGGACTCTACCATGACTGGATTAACCATTTAACCTTCCCCAAATTTATTTTCAACGAGGTTTACAAGAGCGATCACTGCAACATCAGCATCTTCTCCTTCACCTTCGATAATAAGATGAGACCCATGGCCTGCACCCAACATGAGAAGGCTCATAATAGAGCACGCTGGTGCCCGCATATCTTGAAAGCAAAAATAAGTCTCTGATTGAAAAGTCTCGGCTAACATGACAACTTGGGCTGATGCACGGGCATGTAAGCCTTTTCGATTTTGGATGACGGCTTCTTGTTTAAATGCTTTCGACATGAGGTTCATTGAGAATGTGAGACGCAACGTGAATGTATTTACGCCCGGCTTCCTGAGCTAAATAAACCGCTTCCTCTATTGGCTTTGTCTTTCTAACACTTGCGAGTTTTACAAGAAGGGGGAGATTTACGCCTGCAACAATTTCAACGCCTTCTTGGTCTAACAAGGAGTGTGCTAGGTTCGAGGGTGTTCCCCCAAACATATCCGTCAAAATAACAACTCCCTGGCCATTATTAACACTATCGGCGGCTCTTATAATTTCTTCTCTTTTTGCTTCAATGTCGTCATTTGGAAATAAGCTCACCGAAATCAACTGACTTTGCTTACCGACAACGTGTTCGAGTGCCGCTGCAAACTCTTGTGCTAAATTTCCGTGTGTTACAAGTACGAGTCCAATCATGATGTTTTTCTCTTTTTTAAATCTCGATGTTTTAATTTTACATTATTTTTTGTCGATTGTAACCACTCAGAAAGTGTTTTTGCGATATAAACTGAACGATGTTGCCCACCGGTGCATCCAACAGCGATCGTTAGATACCCCCTACCCTCTTCTTCAAAGCATGGTAATGACGTCGAAACAAGGGATTGAATTGACTTTAAATAAGCTGGCAGGACCTTATCTTTTTTAATAAAATCAGCAACTTCCGAATCTTCACCTGAAAGTGGGCGAAGATCTTCATCATAAAAAGGATTCTTCAGGAGCCGCGCATCAAAAACCATATCAGCTTCTCGAGGCAAACCATGCCTGTAGGAAAAAGACATAACAAATATGCTAAGGCCTGGTGCTTTTTTAGGGAGGAAATGTCCTCTTAATTGTCCTCTCAAGTCAGCCGTTGAGAGAAGACTTGTATCGATGACGATGTGTGCAACGTCACGAAGGGGCTCTATAAGGTTTCTTTCTAATCGAATTCCATCCTTAACGGGACGTTCATGGGCTAAAGGATGAAGCCTTCGAGATTCATTATATCGTCTCGCTATCACATCATCATCACAATCAATGAAAACAAGCTGTGTACTTATCTGAGAATCATTTGTGAGCTTTTCTAATTCTTGCAAAAAAGGCCCCGTTGAAAAGTCTCGAGTTCTCACATCAACTGAAACACCCAAGGGGCGTTGTACATTACGATTTGCGAGTGCGACGGAGCCTAGGAGAGAGAGGGGCAGATTATCAATCGTCTCATATCCCATATCCTCAAGTGTTTTCAGAGCAAAGGAACGCCCTGATCCCGACATTCCTGTGATGAGAACAACAGACTTTGTATTCAATGGCTTAGGCATGAGAGTCATCTTCCTGGCTCAGTTTTAACTCGATTTTAATCGCACCCAATGGATCACCCCGCATCAGCTTTAAAAGGGGTATCCTGCTTTCATAATACGCAATAAATGTGGGTTCTGGCAATCGTTCATAGGAATCGTCATCACAAATTTCAACGCTCAAGACGAGGGGTGATTTTTCTTGAAACGGGTAGGAAATAAGTCCAACTCCCCTCACTTCCAGGAGTCCTTGTATAGTTTGTGGAGGATGAGCAACAAGCTGGCCTTCAGTATAGGTTATCAGTGTCTGGTCATCCGCAACAAGGATAGCGCCACGATCGATCAATTGTAAAGCTATGGAGGACTTACCTGACCCAGGACTGCCTGTGATCAAAACGGCTTTTCCATTTATGGCGACGCATGTCCCATGAACTGCGAGCGAAGTCATTCCACCCTCTTCACAAACTTTGCTGCAAAAAAGCCGTCCGTTTCATTCTTCAGGGGGGAGAGTGACAAATAGTCCTCACCATTGATGCCACAGGGATCAAGAGAAAACTCTGGATGCTTTTCTAGAAAGGACTGAGCAACATCCTCATTCTCTTCGCAGAGAAGGGAACATGTCGCATACACCAGAGATCCGCCCTTTTTAACGAGAGGCGCTGCTGTTTCTAAAAGACTTTGTTGGAGAGCCGCAAGCTCAATAATATCCTGAGGTCCAATATTCCATTTTTGATCTGGATTTCGTCGCCAAGTCCCACTTCCTGAACAAGGGGCATCAACGAGTACATGGTCGAACCGTTCCTTTTGACGCTTCAGATACTTATCTTGATGACCTGAAATGGGGCGAAGTTCGACATTGCAAGCCCCTGCCCGCTTTAAACGCTCTTTTGTTCTTTTAAGTCTCCACTCAGCTGTATCTGTCGCAACAACGCGCCCCTTATTCTCAAGCTTTGCTGCAAGGGCAAGAGTTTTCCCTCCCGCTCCTGCACAGAGATCGAGTACAGATTGGCCAGGGCTTACATCCATGAGACTGACAACGAGTTGAGATCCTTCATCTTGGACTTCAACAATGCCGTCACGGAATGCTGTCGTTTGAGTTATGTTCTCGCGACCCTCTATTCGAAGGCCAAGAGGGGCAAGCTTCGTTGGTCCGACGGCAAGACCCGTATTTTTAAGATTTTCCAGCGCTTCTTCTCGCGTTGCTTTTAAGGTATTCACCCGTAAGTCTACTGGGGCTTGGCTGAGAAAGGCCTGCATTTCAGCTTTTAAATCATCCCCAAACCTTCGTCTCAGAAAGGGGAGAAGCCACTCTGGGTACTCTCCCTCAACCCAAGGTGAAAGCTTATCAAGCTCGGGAAGCTTTACAAATATTGATCTTTCTTTATCCGTGAGGATCTCTGGGGCGTATTTTTCCCCTGAGAATAAAATACCAATTTGATCACGCGCTGTTTTTTCAAAGAGCCAAAGATACGCCAGCAATCGAATGCGAGCCGCATCATAAGACCCCATCAGAAGCGGTGAAAGCCCTCTTTCAAGGCCCCACCAATCACAAGACGCGCGATGACGCATAACGCCATAAACATAAGCAGAGATGGCTTGGCGATCTTTTGAACCTATGTACCTGCGTGCTTTAAAATACCCGTGACAAATTTGATCAAGCGGCTTATTTTCTGCCCCATGATAGGTCAAAATTTCTAAGGCGCTTTCTATACGTGCAGGTTCCATCATGGTCTAAACCTCAAGGCTACAACAAACATCTCCGCTGAGTCAGACCGACTTGCTGGAGGTTTAAAATGAGTTACTTTTTCAAAATGTTTTTTGAGAAGAGACAAAAGGTCTTTTTCTGTTCCACCACGGAGGACTTTTGCAACAAAAACACCGTTATGAGCTAGGACCTCTACTGCAAAGGCAAAGGCTTCCTCCGCAAGTCCCATAATGCGGATATGGTCTGTTTGGGGATGCCCCGTGCTGGGAGCTGCCATATCACTTAATACAATGTTGACTGGACCCGGTAATTCCGCTTTTAACTGTTCCAATACCTGAGGATCACAAAAGTCACCGCAGATAAGCTGAGCACCCTCTATCGAATCCATAGGGGTTAAGTCTATTCCGACGACATTGCCCTTTTTCCCTACCTTTTCAAGAGCAACTTGAGTCCAGCCTCCTGGGGCTGCCCCCAAATCAACAACAGTTAAACCTGGTTTAAAGATCTTAAATTTGTCATCAATTCCAAGCAGTTTAAAAGCGGCCCTGGATCGATATCCCGAAGTCTTGGCTTGTTGCACAAAGGGATCATTCAATTGACGTGTCAGCCACCTTTGAGATGAGACGGTACGACCCCGAGAGGATTTTAAACGGACAAAGAGGGGGCGTCCTGAAGACGATTTTGTACTCATTTTTGCATCAAGTCCACGAGTATACCCTCGCGAACGCCGCGATCCGCGACACGAACGGGGTTAATGGGAAACACATCGTAAATCCCCTCAAAAATAGCAACGCCTCCCATCACTAGATCGGCTCTTAAGGGACCAATGCAGGGGTGAAGCAATCTTTCATTCGATGTCATCCCATAAAGAGTTGAGATGGTTTGCTTCACGATCTCAGGCGTTAACTTTAGACCATTCACCAGAGTCCGATCATATCGATCTAAATTCATATAAAGAGCAGCAAGTGTCGTAACTGTTCCACTCGTTCCGATGAGCTGGATATTTTGTTTTCTTAACTGAGGATAAATGAACGCCTTATCACAAAAGGATTTCATTTCCAGAGCAACAGCTTTCCTTACTTTCATGAGAAAGTCTTTGGGAGAAGGCTCATTACGTAAGGTTTCGGCCACAGTAACAACCCCTAAAGGGAGAGATGTCCACTGTATGATTTCAGGAAGCTTACCCGGAAACAATTCCATCCACATAACTTCCGTACTCCCGCCACCAATGTCGAAAGCAATGGCGTACCGTGTACTCATATCAAGAAGATCGGAACATCCAACAATTGCAAGACGGGCTTCCTCTGCACTGGAGATGACCTCTAGCTCAAGCCCAGTGTTCTTACGAATCGCTTCTAAAAACTCATCCCGATTTGAGGCTGTCCGGCAAGCTGCCGTTGCAACACAGCGCATACGAGACACTTTATGCATACTCAATTTTTCTGAACAGACTTTAAGTGCAGAAATGGCCCTTAGACTGGCTTCCTTCGATATATGACCTTTCGTTGCAAGCTCATCTCCAAGTCGAAGAACTCTTACATAGGAATCAACGATATGAGATCCTTTTGAGGATACTTCAGCAATAAGAAGGCGACACGTCGTCGTTCCCAAATCAATCGCTGCTATGGTCTCGACCGGGCCGGTGTGCTCATTATGATGCGATATCGTTTCAACCATAATTATTCCTAGTTCGACTGTTAAGAGTCGGCTCTATGTATATAGAGCACAAAGCAAGAATTTTAAAGAGCAATGAATTGTTTTTCCCTTTAATTTATGATAATAAGAGAGTCATGGAGTTTTTTTTGAACTCTGATAAATAAAATATAAACAGAAAAAGGGAAGTTTTTTAAATGAAAACATCAACATTAACGGCAATTATTGCAACAGCATTCACTCTCGCAGCATTTGAAGCAGCTCAAGCTGACGACATCGTATCAACTATAGAAGGCGGCATTGCTGATGCAGGAGCCTCTTCTTGTGGTGGATCAGAATGTGGTGGCAGCACCCCAGAAAAAGTTTCTGCAAATCCAGGAGCAGCTGGCGCAAGTCAAAAGATTGATACAACAGCTCAATAAAAGTATTTAGTGAGTACTCATTTATCAAATAATGAAGAATTAGTGGGGGTTGGCTTACGCCACCCTCATTTTTCTTATGTTCTCGAGAATAAACCTCGCGTTGGTTGGTTTGAAGTTCATAGTGAGAATTTCTTCCAAAAGGGTGGGCCGTCCCCTGCTTTTTTGAAAGAAATTAGAGAACACTACCCTCTCAGTCTTCATGGCGTTGGGCTTTCATTAGGATCCGCAGAAGGCCTAAATCTCAGTCATCTTGAGAAAATTAAACAACTTATCGATTGCACCTCTCCCTTTCTTGTCTCTGAGCATCTCTCCTGGTCAACGGTAAGCAGTGTCTTTCTTCCTGATCTATTGCCTGTTCCTTACACAGAGGAAGCTCTCAACATCCTTTCTAGAAATATAGATCAAGCCCAAACAGCCTTAGGACGTGAGATTTTTATTGAGAATCCCTCCTCCTACATGGAGTATAAGGACTCTACCTATACTGAAATTGACTTTCTCAAAACTCTTTGCAAGAAGACGGGAACAAAATTATTGTTAGATATCAATAATATATTTGTCTCAGCTTCAAACCATGGGTGGGACGCTACCGCTTACATTAAAGAAATACCTTCGGAACTCGTGGGTGAAATCCATCTCGCAGGCCATGCGATGACAACGTTCGAGGACGGCTCGCACCTTCGCGTTGATACCCACGCTTCTCATGTCTGTGATGAAGTATGGGATCTCTTCAGCCAAGCTGTTGGGCAAGGAATTCGTGTCCCGACTCTCATTGAATGGGATTCAGATTTGCCTGACTTTGAAACTCTCCACAATGAAGCGAAAAAAGCTGAGGCTTATCTATGAGTCACTTACTCTCACTTCAACAAGATTTTCTTAAGAGCTTCAGACACGGCTCTTCCTTTGAAGATAATATTATTGTTAACGGTCCCTCTCCACAAAATCGCCTTTCCATTTATCACAATAATATTGTTCAAGCCCTTATCAACTGCCTTTCAATCGCCTATCCGCTGACGTGGAAGCTGATTGGGGAAGATTGTGCCAAGGGAGCGGCTCACACTTATATTCATACTGAGAAAAGACTTCCCCTTGAAGGAAACCTTTATGAATGGGGCGAAGACTTTCCTAACTTCCTCACAAAATATAAACCAACTCAAAAACTGGCCTATCTATCAGACTTTGCAAGATTAGAGTGGCTAATGCACTTATCTTATAGCGCAGAAGATCAGCGCCCCTTAACAGGTGAAGATTTTAAAGATATCAAGCCTGAACAATTTGAAAGTCTCTTATTAATGCTGCATCCGAGTGCCCATCTCTTTTCATCAACGCAACCCCTTGATCAAGTTATGGCGGTGCTTGATGACGAAGTTGAGGGTATTACTCTTGAAAAGAGAGGGTCTTATGCTCTTGTTGTAAGGCCTCTGAGAAAAGTAAATGTTCATTGGATTTCAGAGACTTCCTTTACCCTATATTCACAGCTCCAAAAAGGGGACACCCTTATCGAGGCTCTAGAAAAAATAAGCCTTGAAGGATTTCAATTTCATGAATTCCTTTCCTTTTCTCTCAAAAATGGAGTATTTTCAAACTATGCTTTTAAATCATAAGGAATAAAAAAATGGCATCACATAATCCACGTGTTATTAAACTCTACGTCTCAATAACTCATTTTCTTGAAAAAATCTTAGGCCCCGTTTTGATACTCGGGATTCGGTTTTGGATGGCACAGATCTTTTGGTATTCCGGCCAGTCAAAGATTCAGAGCTGGTCAACAACCCTGATGCTCTTTGAAAATGAATATAAAGTTCCCCTTTTACCACCTGACATTGCTGCTTATATCACAGCAACTTTTGAGCTGACGTGCCCCATTTTCCTTGTCATCGGCCTATTCGCGCGCGTCTCTGTTCTGCCACTTCTCGCGATGACAGCCGTTATTCAATTCACTTATTTGAATTCGAATGAGCACCTTTATTGGGCCTTCTTGCTCGGCATTATTCTTTGCTATGGGCCAGGTAAGATTTCACTCGATAATCTCTTATGCAAATGGCTATATCCGAAAGTAGCTTATTAAATCTCACATGAGAATCGTTGGAGGGTTATTTCGGGGTAAGAAAATCCTTTCGCCTAAACATGAAGGAACGCGCCCCACCTCTGACCGAGCGCGTGAGACGATATTTAATATATTGCTGCACAATCCAGTCTTTGGCTCAAAGGTTGTTTTGCATAAAGATGTATTGGATGTTTTTGCAGGGACTGGTGCCTTAGGGCTTGAAGCCTACTCGAGAGGTGCGAAATCCGTATCCTTTATTGAAAATGACTCTACAGCGCTTTCCGTGTTGGAAGCGAATGTAAAATCCTTTGATTTACCTCACTCCTGCATTCTTCCCCTAGATGCCTTGTATTTAAAAGCAGCCCCCCATCCCTATGATCTCATCTTTTTAGATCCTCCTTATAACAATGCTTTAGTCCTCCCAACACTCGAACAGCTATTGTCCAAAGGATGGATATCAGAAAAAGCCGTTATTGTTATTGAGCTAAGCAAAGCTGAAATGTTAACCCTTCCGCCCTCTTTGATTGTTGAGACCGAACGTGTTATAGGCGCTGCTAAAGTTGTTTTTTGTCGTTACGCTCGACCATACTTATGAACAAAGTCAGTATAGGTAAGTCTTTCAGCACCCTCAGGATTTATGAACAGAGAGAGGGCAAGTACAGTTTCAAAGCTTTTTGATTCAAGGCAAATCGTTTTCCACTCTTGGCCCTTCAGCTGGATAGTAGATAATTCGACTTTCGTTTTATCCTCAAATTTCCTCATATATCTCTGTTTTCTAACCGTAATGGATTCAAAGGACTCCGAATCAAAAAGCGGTGTCTTAAGAGGAAGTTTTATTTTGCTCTTTTTTGAAAATTGACCAATGTGATCAATGTTCTGAATACATTCTTTTATATGGAGTTCATCGCCCCTTACTTTAATGTTTACGCTAGAGTCATATATCCAATAAACATCTTCATTAGCCTTATAGGTATAGGCTTCAGCCTCAAATAAACCTGTCCCAAAATCAATAACCTCAGGCATGAGTTCTTGAGGCCAAAAATATCGAAGCTCATACTTAGTGCCTTTATGATTATGCTTTTTCAAGAATTGAGTAAGGGCATCATTAAATATTTCGACAACCTTGCGTCTTTCCGCATTTTTAAGACTGCTAAAGAGCTGAGACTCAGGCGATATCTTAATAGCTTCGAAGTTCAGATGAGAAAACCCATCAAATAGATTACTGGTTTTCTGTACCAATTGCTTAGACTTCTGAAGCGATGTAAGAGCATCCAATAGCGGTGTCTGTTGTGCCCAAAACTTTATGAGGAATTCTTCAGCATTTAAACTCATCTCCGGCATAGTCTCAACGTGATCTAAAAAGGCACAGGCATAAATCATTAAGCACTCAGAAATATCGATCGTTTTCTGTTGCTTAACTAAGTCCAGTACAAAGGCTTCTGTGTGTGAAAGCTGAATCATTGTCGTTCCATTCGATTTGCATATATCTTATGCCTTCCTTTTCAGTTGTCAATTCAATTTCCTTTTTCCAATACACAATTTTTATATATTAACTATTGCTAAATAGCTTTGTAGTATTCTATAAATAAGACATTAATTGTTTATAGAGGAGAAAACACGATGACACGTGAAGAAGAAGTCCGTAAAAAGGTGAAAGCTTTAAAGATGTTCTACAAAGATCTCATCAATTTTGCGATCGTGAATTCAGTCTTAATCCTTATTTGGTTGACTTTTGACCGAACGGGAACGTTTTGGCCAAAGTATGTTATGCTCGTTTGGGCGATTGCTCTTGTTCTTCGAGCCTCTCGTTCAGGTGTCACACCTTTGATGTTCCATCGCTCTTCTTTTCTCTCTCCTGAATGGGAAGAAAAGAAGGTAAAAGAAATTATGAAACATCATAAATTTCATCCTGACACACCCACAACCAAGGAAAAGAAAGAGAAATAAGTCTTTTCATTGGTGACTGTTGAAGAATATTTTTTCTACCTTTTCACCAACAGGGGTGGACAAAAGCTCAAATTTTATTTATAGAACCTAGCAGGTGGGCCCAGATAGCTCAGCTGGTAGAGCAAGGGACTGAAAATCCCTGTGTCGGGGGTTCAAATCCCTCTCTGGGCACCACCTATATTAATCTGAAGATATCCTATACGGCGGAGTAGCTCAGTTGGTTAGAGCAGCGGAATCATAATCCGTTTGTCGGGGGTTCAAATCCCTCCTCCGCTACCAGCCTTCGCCCTTACGGGCTTCGGCTGGCAAGCCAGCCTAAGGCCGTTAGAGCGGAGGCTGCGCGCCGAAGCCTTGGCGTAGGCGGGCTGGTGCAGAACAGCAGAAATCAGTAATCAGATATCAGAAAAGACCGTCATTGCAATGACGATTTTTAGTCACTTACGAATTCTTAACCTTTCAGGCGTAATTTAGTCTTATTCAGGAAAGGAAAAATAAAAATGAAAATTGAATCAAAAAATATAATCCTATTAGCTGGAGTTGTCTTATTACTCAATAGTTATGGGACTGCAAATGCAGATGCAGCAAACACATCCACACCACAACAAAAGAGTGAAACAAAAAGCACAACTCATCAAAAAGATGGCACGCTCTTATTAACGCCAGAACAACGCTTGAAGAATGAAGAAGAAAATGTAATGGAGCCATTCCCAGGATAGGGATATGAAGAACACACTCCAGTTTAAGATTGATGGAATGCATTGTGTTGCCTGCGCAACCAAGGTTGAAAAAGCTGTAGCCTCTGTTGAAGGCGTGGATAATGCATCCGTCAACTTTGTGAGTGAAAAGGCCTCTGTTGAAACGCTTGCTCCCTCCCCTGCCCTTATTCAAGCGGTTATAGACGCCATTGATCGCGTCGGATATGGAGCAAGGGTCGTTCATGAATCTGCTCCCCACGATCATCATATGAGTCATGGAGGTCCACGGTATTCAGACCTTATTGTTGCCATCCTGTTCAGCCTTCCTCTAATTGTCCATATGTTTGGAGTGCCTGTTTCGCCTTACATTCAACTCATCTGCGCCACCGTCGTTCAGTTTTGGTCAGGGCGGCGCTTCTATAGAGCGGCATGGCATGCTCTCAAGCGATTTACGGCTGATATGGATCTCCTTGTCACATTGGGCACGTCTGCTGCCTACTTTTATAGCGTTGGGGCCGTTATCCTTCATAGCCATGATCTCTATTTTGAAGCCTCAGCTATCGTTATTACCCTGGTTCTTCTTGGTCGAGTTCTCGAAGATAGAGCAAAGCGATCCGCAAATGCCGCCGTTCAATCCCTTATGAAGCTTACACCACCCACCGCACTCGTCTTGAAGGACGGCGCTTATGTGGAAGTCCAGAGCCATGAGATCAGAAAAGGCGATCATATTATGGTCAAGGCATGGCAACGGATTCCTGTTGATGGCGTTATATTCGAAGGAAAAAGTGAGGTCGATGAATCCATGATCACGGGTGAAAGTCTTCCTGTTCTAAAAGAGACAGGCGCTAAAGTCACGGGCGGGACAATAAATGCATCAGGGGTCCTTTACCTTGAAGCCACAACCCTTGGAGATCGTTCAACTCTTTCACGACTCATTCACCTTGTTGAAGTGGCTCAATCCTCACGCGCCCCCATCCAAAAGTTTGTGGATAAGGTTTCTGCTGTTTTTGTACCCGCTGTTCTCGGAATCAGCGTCTTGACCTTTGCAGGATGGTATCTTGCAGGATCAGGTTTTCAATTTGCCCTTATCTCAGCCGTCTCAGTCCTTGTCGTGGCTTGCCCTTGTGCCCTTGGCCTTGCAACACCGACAGCCATTGTTGTGTCCATGGGAGAAGCGGCTAGAAAAGGAATACTTATCAAAGACTTAGAGAGCCTCGAAGCCTTGAGGAAAGTTGACCAAGTTGTGTTTGATAAAACGGGCACCCTTACAGAGGGCAAATTTAGTTTGAGCTTTTTCGAGTCTCTTTCTGAAGTGCGTCAGGATCAAGTCCTTCTCATTGCCGCGTCCCTTCAACGCGGCAGCGAGCATCCTTTAGCCGATGCCTTCATTAAAGCCATTAAGGGCAAGAAGCTATTCACCGTTGAGGATTTCGAATCACTCCCTGGAAAAGGTGTTCAAGGAAAAGTAAATGGCGTCCTCTATTATCTTGGGGCTCAAGAGCTGATGGAAGATCACGGGATCAAGGTTTCAAGCCCTCCTAAGGCTGGACAAACCTCCGTTTACTTAGGTGAAGATTCGAATCTTCTTGCTATCTTTCGTCTGACCGATATGCCCCGAAATAAAGCTTATTCAACGATTGAGACTCTCAAAGAGATGAATCTTAAAACGGTTATGCTTACGGGTGACAATAAGGAAACGGCCATGGCCGTTGGGGCGAAAGTTGGTGTGGATCAAGTTTATGCAGGCCTTAAGCCTCAGGATAAGATCAACTACATTAAGGCTCAAGAGCAACGAGAACATTGGGTGGCTATGGTGGGAGACGGCGTGAATGATGCCCCTGCCCTTGCTGCAGCCACCGTCGGATTTGCCATGGGATCGGGAACGGACGTTGCGATGAATGCGGCCCCCATCACCTTGATGCGTCCCTCACTCGACCTCATCCCCGAGGCCTTTCGCTTGGCAAGACGCACCTTCGCAATTATCCAAGAGAACCTCTTTTGGGCCTTCATCTTTAATGTGGTTGGCATTGGCTTTGCTGCCTTTGGTCACCTCAGCCCCGAAATCGCTGGAGGCGCCATGGCCGCAAGCAGCGTGATGGTTGTGACGAATTCGTTGAGGTTGAAGCTGGGGAGATAAGCTTCTTCACCTCTCCCCCACGTGGGAGAGGTCGACGCGCAGCGGCGGGTGAGGGGGAAATATGACAGGCAGGCTATAAAATACATGGAATTTTAGGAATGATTTTAATCCCCCTCACCCGCCTCTTCGAGGCGACCTCTCCCACGCTGGGGAGAGGTGATGGTGCCTCACAAATTTATTATTGTAAGGACGGCCTTAATTCTTGCACTTCTCTCTCTGCCGCCATCAACAATCCATAGCTGAAGGCGGAGATAAAGAGGCCAATGAACCACGCATAGTGGTACAGAGGAACGAGGAACTGAAAGACGGAGTCTGCAGGAATCACCTTAATCTGCACAAGGAAACCAGGGATGTTAGGAAGAACACCGAGTAACAGGGCAATGATGGCCTTCGGGTTGTACCCATTCACATAAGTGTACTCTCCGTCTCTTCTATAGAGATCCTCGACGTTTAAAACTGTTCGGCGGATGATGAAATAATCCACGAGGATAATGCCAGCTATCGGACCCAAAAGCGCCGAGTATCCAATCAGCCACGTAAAGATATAGCCAGACGGATCAGCAATGAGCTTCCAGGGCATCATGACAATCCCGAGGATTCCTGTAATAAGGCCCCCTCTTGAGAAGTTGATGTAACGGGGGGCAAGGTTTGAGAAGTCATTGGCGGGGCCTACAACGTTGGCTGCGACGTTTGTGGTAAGTGTTGCGAGCAAAACCGTGATGACGGAAAATATAACGACGAGCGGGTTGTCAAACTTCTGAATCAGGATGATAGGATCCCAAATCGCTTCCCCATAGATAGCAAGTGTTGAGCTCGTCACGGCCACACCAATGAACGCAAAGAATGTCATGGTTGTGGGAAGTCCGAATATCTGACCGATAACCTGTGATTTTTGGTCTTTTGCATAGCGAGTGAAGTCAGGGATATTCAAGCTCAACGTTGCCCAGAATCCAATGATTCCGGTGAGGGCGGGGAAGAAGAACCTGTAAAAGTCAGCAGACGTTTCAAACTTAGACTTTGTCTCAAAGACCTGGGTAATGCCATCTGCATTCGTATAGGCCCAATACAGAAGCGCCACTCCGCCGATAATCAAGAACGGTGCACACAGCGCTTCCAGCCATTTAATGGAGTTAAGACCCTTCCACACAAAGAACATGTTCATGAACCAGAAGGTCATGAAACAAAGGAAGGGAATGTAACCAACACCTAAAACTTCGCCGGTGATGTTACGAACGTCAGGAAAGAGTTGCAGGACAAGTGTGTATATAGCCGTCCCACCGATCCAGGTTTGAATCCCAAACCATCCACAGGCAACGAGTGCTCTCAAAAGGGCTGGAATATTGGATCCTAAGATCCCAAAGCTTGCCCGCGTAAAGACAGGATAAGGAATGCCGTACTTCACACCCACATGGCCATTCAGAATCATAGGAATCAACACAATCGCATTTCCAATAAAGATCGTAACCAGCGCCTGGAGCCAATTCATGCCCCCTTCAATAAGGGAGGACGCCATCATATAGGTCGGAATCTGAACGGACATCCCCACCCAGAGAGTAAAGAAGTTAAAGCTGGTCCAATTCTTATTCTTTAAGGAAACGGGCGCGAGATCTTCATTCGCAAGGGTGTTATCCATGTATACATACTCCGAGGTTAACTGTTAGGAACATAAGCATCCTCCCTCTCAAAATCAAGTCGTAAAAAGGGCCTTGGATATTCTTCACCTCTCCCCGTTGTGGGAGAGGTCGCCTCGAAGAGGCGGGTGAGGGGAAGCTCAGATGTCAGAAATCAGATGTCAGTAATCAGAATTTCCACTCCTTAGTGATATTGCGA
>Ga0207080_1026_pt1 | contig 39701 bp, 46 predicted proteins | sample Alteio_BWMinHeat_58_FD_153532 | JGI IMG/M metagenome (GOLD analysis project Ga0207080, IMG submission 153532) | Enriched cells from forest soil in Barre Woods Harvard Forest LTER site, Petersham, Massachusetts, United States -... | ecosystem: Environmental > Terrestrial > Soil > Temperate forest >...
GGGTTATTTAATATTATTCCATACGTAGGCATTTTTACGGCTTTGTTTCTCAGCTCAATTATCACCTTTGCAACTGGTAATGTGAGGGATGCAGTATATGTAGCACTAACCGTATTGGGTATACATATTGTTGATTCCAATGTTCTGTTGCCCATGGTGGTGGGCTCAAAAGTCAGGCTAAATGCGCTGATATCCTTCCTCGGGATTGTTATTGGCGAAATGATGTGGGGCCTGTCGGGCATGTTCCTGGCCATACCGGTGATGGCAATATTGAAAATTGTTTTTGACAGGATAGAAAGCCTTAAACCCTGGGGCTTCCTTTTCGGCGGCGAATATGAGAGCAAAAAATCTGTGGAAAAGGCAATGAAAACCGAATAGCCGTTACTTTGTCAATTGCAACACCCTTACATACAGCGTGGCACAATAGGCCAGCAATACAAGCGTATTGATCACGAGCAGCCAGTTCCAGTCGGGTTTGGTGTATTTTTGTATCGTACAGCCAACAAATAGGGTGATAAATGCGCCTACCAGGATGCACGGAAATACCCATACCCATTTATGGGTAGTCACAAAATAGAGGTGATTAAGCTTAGCGCTATCCACCTGGAACAAAGGGATGATAGCAAACAGCAGCAGCAAAAAGAAAAGGCGGGTAATTGCTTTGGCAACTATGCGGCTGGTTTTCATGCTGCGAAATTAAATAAAAATCAAACAAATTTTATGATTTGCGGTCTTAGCGACATTACTGACGGGGGAATTTTTAATCACATTAAAATAAAATAATACAACGCCTGGAAAAACATTTATTCCACTCCGGTGTATAACAAAATATAAATCCTGTTTATTCCTATGGACGCATCAGTTAGGCAAAATCACCGGGAGGTTAAATGCTGGAAATGTAAAAGAATTATGGATAAGAGGGTCGGGCGCGGCAAATTTTTTAAGCTCGTATTATTCTGGTTACCTGTGAAGGCTTATTTTTGCACCAACTGTTTTGCACGCAGGTATGTTATTTCCCACAAATCACATCATCACGAAGTAAGCACCACATAATTTCAGGGCGCAACTTGTTTTTGTTTTCAATATATCTAATTTTAGGAGGAGATTTTCATCAAAAATTAACTGTCTAAATGCGTCTTGCAATCAAAACCCTGCTCACTTGTTTTTTCCTGGTTTTATCCCTTACCGCGTTCACACAGCAAACAAAAAGCATTTTCAGGTTGGTTCCGCTTGGCGTGAAAGGTGGTATTGATGAAAGCAATCTTTCGGCCTATATGCTTGCACCACAGGGTAGCAATAATTATGTATGCCTGGATGCAGGAACGCTTCATTATGGGATTGAAAAAGCTGTTGCAAATAAGGTTTTTGCCATCCAAACGGAGCAGGTTTTGAAGAAATATATCAAGGGCTACCTGATCTCGCATTCGCATTTTGACCACCTTGCGGGATTAATTATCAATTCGCCGGATGATAGCGCCAAAAACATTTATGCATTTGCCGGTTGCATTGAAACTTTTAAAACCCACTACTTTACCTGGAAAAGCTGGGCCAATTTTGCCGATGAAGGCGAGGCTCCGCAACTCAGGAAATACCACTATATAACGCTGCATCCCAAAGAGGAAATAAAAATAGAGAACACGGAAATGACCGTTAAGGCTTTTCCGTTGAGCCACTCCAACCTTACAAGTACCGCTTTTTTGGTGAGAAATAATGATGATTACCTGTTATACCTGGGGGATACCGGCCCGGATGAAGTTGAAAAGAGCCATAACCTGGATACATTATGGCAGGCAATAGCCCCATTGATCAGGGAAAAAAAACTAAAAGCTATCATGATAGAGGTTTCGTTTCCGGATGAGCAGCCTGATAAATTGCTGTTCGGCCATCTGACTCCGCGTTGGTTGATGAAGGAGCTTCACGAACTGGAGAGAGTCACCGACCCTGGTTCACTTGCCGGTTTTAAAGTTGTAGTTACCCATGTAAAGCCTCCGCAAAGCAGTATCGAACGGATAAAAAAGCAGCTTGCCGCTGAAAATGATTTGAAACTGAACTTGATTTACCCACAACAGGGCATAAAGCTTGATCTATGACAGCAAAGGTCAACAGCATTATGCCATTGACCTTTCCAAGGTTTATCGATTTGTTTGTTTATTGTAAGTTAATTGTGATGCTGTTTTCAGCTTTTGACGTGCTGGCGTTGTTATCTGTAACTGTTGGCGTCTTCTTTTCCAGGTTATCAAGAAGATCATTCAATTTTCCTTTATAGGTGCCGATGGTGATCGTTTGCGCTGCATCATCAAAATCCACGTCTTTGGCGTCTACACCGTCACAGGTTTTTACAACGGCAACCAGGTCTTTTATCTTGGCACGGTTGGCGCCAGGAACTTTGATCAGCACTGAGCTTACTGTTTTCTTTTTGATACCCAACAAATTGCCAACCTGGTCGGCGGTACCCTTTACCTGGGTTTTGGCATTTTGTGCTGTACCTACTGCATTTTGTGCTGTAGCGCCTGCGTTGTTTACGCTGGCGTTGGCGCTGTTTACCGCTGCGTTTGCTTTGTTTACAGAAGCATCAACTTTGTTGGTAGACGGTATCGTCTGCGCATTTGCCGTCAGAACGAAAAGAAACAGAGCGGATGATAGAATGATTAACGATTTCATTTTAAAGAGTTTAAGGTCAATAGTAATTAATAAGATTAAAAAACTATAGGGAGGCAAATGTTATACCAAATATATAAACATTTTTAAAGTACTGAAATAGAATGAGTTATAATTTAAAAATTAACCTTTAGTTATTTTATTGGCACAGTAGATTAATATTATTTAATTGGAAAATCAGATGTTTTTCCAATTGTGACATCTTAATATCATTTGAAGTTAATTAGGGGCAGGCTATATTTTTTACGACTATTCACTTTAGATGGAATTCATAACTGCCTGCTGTCCAAAGTCCTCCACATTTTTCCTCAGTCGTAAGTAAGGCACTCCCCATATTGTGCATTTCTGCGATTAGTTCGATTTTAATTTGATATATATTTTCCCTTCTTTAAAGTCTGATACATTCTCATCCGTAAAAACATCCTTTGAGCGCATCTCTATCTGTTTTAGCAAGTCAGCAGTTGTTCCGGAATGTGCAACCGTTATGGTAGACTTTGAACCACTAAATTTCATTGTTGACGTTTGCACACCGGGGCATGCCTGCACATTGTCATTCAGCTTGTTCAATGCAGCAAATGTTAGCCCCTTAATCGTAATGTCGGTCGTATTACTTGCCGCGCCGGTGGTTTGTGTTTTCGGCGGTATGATCTTGTGAACAAGGTCCTTGGCTTTATTGGCCGTACTGCTGAGCAAATCTGTTGCATTATTAGCGGTCTGGCTGGTTTTGTTTACCGCATCATTTGCTTTGGCGATGGATTTATCAGCATCGAATTTGCTTTTTTTGGAGGTAGTTTTTGTTGAGGTGGTTTTAGCGGACGTAGTTTTTGTTGCCGTACTTTTTGTTACAGTCGCTTTACCGGTTGCAGTACTTTTTGTGGTACTGCTGCTTTTGGTCGCAGTTGTAGTACTGGTATTTTTAGTATCAACTATTACCTGGGCTTTCACCGTCGATACCCATAAAAAACACACACCTGCCAGGACAATTAAAGTCTTCATAACATTGATTAATTATAAGATTTAGAAAAGGGCAGATGAGCAGAACTAAAATAGTTATTTGTTTTAAATAATTGATACGTAGTGTGTTAAATTTTTAAATTAATTTATAGTTATCCTTTCGGGACGAAAAGTTAAGGAGTTTAATCTGTAATTATACTTGTTGTTTGATTGTTTAAAAAAGGGTGTTTTTCGGGCCGGGATTATTTCCCGGTAAGGGTTGTTTTGAAAGCGTTAAACGTCAACCATCGCCTTAATAACCCCACTTTCGGGTTTGAGCCAGTTTGGAAATTGTTCCCTGACCTCATCAAAGTTTACCCTATGAGTGATATAAGTGAGCGGGTCGACAAGCCTATTTTTAAGGGAACTCATCACCAGCTCAAAATCAGCACGGGTGGCGTTCCGGCTGCTGGCTAAGGTACCTTCCAGTTTATGAAATTTGGGGTGACTAAAGCTGATATCTTCCTTTTGCAATCCGACTAAAACATACCGCCCGCCGGGTGACATATATTGAAAGGCCGTATTGATGGCGTGCAGGTTGCCTGTGGCATCAATTACCGCGTGGGGCATGTCGCCATTGGTAATATCCATCAGTTGTTCTGTGACGTTTGCAGAACGGGCATTGACCAAATGCTCAACTTTCAGTTTATCCTTACAAAAAGCTAAACGGGACTCGTTAACATCCATCGCAATTACTTTTGCCCCGGCAATCCGGGCAAATTCCATCACGCCCAAACCTATAGGCCCGGCGCCTATTACCAGCACAAACTCTCCCGCGCTTACTCCCGCCCTTTTTACGCCATGAGCGCCTATAGCCAGGGGCTCAACAAGGGCGAGTTCATCAAAGCTTAAACCATCACTATGAACCAGGGAGTAGGAGGGGACAGATAAATATTCCACCATGCCGCCATCCCGGTGAACGCCGCATACCTGCAGGTTCGCGCAACAATTGGGCTTGCCCGAACGGCAGGCAATACAAATTCCGCAATTAAAATAGGGGACAATGGTTACTGCTTCACCGGTTTCAAATCCCGGGGCATCATCCACTTCAACAATTTCGGCGGCCAGTTCATGACCCAAAATGCGCGGGTAATCAAAATAGGGCTGTATGCCTTCAAAGGCATGTAAATCGGTGCCGCAAATGCCGATCCTTTTTATTTTGAGGATAGTATGGCCCGCAGTTAGAGCAGGTTCCCCCATAGTTTGATATTCAAAGCTGCCGGGTTGGGTGCATACTAATGTTTTCATCTATTAATTATAAATTCATTCCGGATAACATTATCCCCTTCTCCCAAAACCACCCCGATTGAACCCTGTTCTGACCCGGTTTATCCCGGTCGGGCCCTGTTCTATCCCACTTGCGCCCGGTTCCGACCCGCTTTATCCCACTTGATTTTGGTATTTTACTTTGTAATATGTTTATTATAAGTTATTTAACTTTTAAACAAGCAGTTTTTGACTTTTTTTGAAAATGTTTTTTTAGTTTTTAAGGATACTCGCCTGCCCCTATGACTAATGACCGATAACTAATGACGATACTTAAATATACAAAATTTTCACTGCAATAACAAGGCGTAAAGTGTCGAATTGAGCTGGTTAAGCTAAGTCAAATCAACGCCCGAAAGCTTTAAGGCATAGGCGTGGTCACAAGGCTTTTGTGCGGGCAAGGTTATTTTTAAACCATCGTTATCCCGGGTAAAATCAACTTTACCAAAACCTAATAACTCAACATTTTCAATCTTGCCGGCTCCATGTGCGTTGTTTGCAGCTAATGGTTTGATGGTTACTTTCCCTGTTTCGGGCCAACCCATAAAGAAAGTGTAAAGTGTTTTTCCTTTGGTGGTAAATCTTACATCGTTAAATGTTAATCCCTGCCTTTTGCTTTCATTAAATGATGTTCCTGCCGGAACGGCCACCGCCGGGCTTTCACCATAAATTTTCCAGGGGCGGGTAGCATAAATGGCTTCGCTGTTTATCGCCATCCATTTGGTAATGCCATCCAGGGTATTCAATTCGTCACTGTCTAACATGCCACTCGCAGGTAGCGGAAAATTAAGCATCAGGTTGCCGTTGCGGCTAACAATATCCACCAGCATATCCACCACCGTTTTCGGCGTTTTGTAATGGCCTATCATATTACGGTTATAGTGCCAGTCGCCTATGCAAGTATCGGTTTGCCATGGACGGGGCCAAATCGAGTCGACTACACCGCGCTCCACATCAAAAACACAGGTTCCCACCTGCGAATCTTCAGGACGCTTGCTGGTGTAAACCGATTGGGGTACACCGCGATGCTTTTCGGCGCTTTGATTATAGAGATGAGCGAGAATTTTCAGTCCATGTTCTTCAAAGGGGATAGGGCCGTCGCAATACAACAGATCAGGCTGGTATTGGTCCACCAGGTCTTTGATACGCATGTACCAGTGTTCTTTCCAGTAGGCGGGAATGCCATCCTCATTCCATGTCAGATCGGTATAGACCTTTTTACAATGTCCGTAAAGGCTTGAGTATTGAATATTCGCACCGTCATAAGGGATGCCTGCAAAGGGGCCATCCTTATCAGCGCCTTTGCTGGTCGAGAACCATTTGGGGCTTATCCATAAATGGTCGCTGATGCCAAATTTGAGGCCGTGTTTTTGGGTTGCTTTTTTCCACTGTCCCACGATATCGATCTTTGGCCCCATTTGCACCGCGTTCCATAGGTTATGTTTGGAGTTCCACAGGTCGAAATTATCGTGATGCACACCCATCGACATAAAATATTTAGCGCCTGCTTTTTTGTATAAGCCAACCAGGTAATCGGCATCAAACTTTTCGGCTTTCCAATTAGGTATGGTGTCTTTGTACCCAATTTTCGAAGGATGCCCGTAATGGCTCAAAAAATGCTTGTTTTGCTTGCTGCCCTGCATGTACATATTGCGGGCATACCAATCACCTGCCTCGATAGCCGATTGCGGGCCCCAATGTGCCCATATACCGAACTTGGCATCTCGGAACCAGTCAGGTATCACATATTTCTTTAATGATTCGCGTGTACCTACGAAGGCCCCGCTTTGTATCGCTGGATCAGGTTTGCCAAAGGCGTAGCCCGGCATCAATTTAAGCGCAGGCACTGCAAGTGCAATGGCTTGTATGGCCCTCCTTCTGGACATTTTCATAATTGGTCGGTTTGATTAAACGGTTTATCCTTTTCGAATTACAAACTGCTTGAAAATATCATCTAATGTAGCCGCTTTTCGTTCATCTATTTTACTAATTATGAAATTAATGACCGGTCTGCAAAAATCTGCGCCGGTATCGTATTGCTGGCACTCTAAGCATACCTGCTCATTAAGAAAAATGTATTTCCCCAGTATAAAATAGTCCCCGCCTACCGCAGGCGGCCTGCAGGAGGCAAGCATCCTGATACGCAACGAGGTTTTTTTACAATAATCAGAATCGGATAAGTTAAATACAAAATAGGATATGGATGGCGACCAGCCGTGGTGGTATATCTTTTCATAGAGCGTATCATATAACGGCCGGATCCTCCAAAATGTCAATAGCCCCACAGGGACAGGACTATTGGGCGTTTTCTTGTTAGTGCCTTCAAATTTGTAGTGCCAGAGGGCTAAAGTGTCAATTTTGTTAAAGTTTGTTTTGTTATAAGCATCCGGAAATACTTTATCATCCTTTATCAGTCGCGGAGCCTGGGCAAACAGGTTTATGGCAAAAAAAAGCAATATGCATGTACCAAATACTCGTTTCATTGTGCTTTGATTTAATATTACACATCCATAGCATCATAAACGATCACCTTTTCCCAAAGGTGGCTGCAGTTTTTTATAAACTCCAGGTGTATTGGGTGGTTTGATAGGTGGCTTGCCCGGCCAGGTCGCTGAACTGCATGTGTTCGGATACCGCCCAGCTTTGATCAACCACATCGCGCTTTTCGGTTTTAGCCACTACGCCTACGCGCAGCTCGCGCACGGTTTCAATTTTGCCCAGGGTTTTTACCCCGGCGATCAGTTGCTCCAGGTCTTCTTTTGAGGACGGGTTTTTCAACCAAAAAAACACGTGATGTATCAGCGGGTATTTGCTCTCTGGTGCGATCAATGGCATAGCCGAAGCGGTTGCAACTCCGGCAACCATGGCTGCAGATGTAGCGATAAATTTTCGTCTGTTTGAGGTGCTCATATCAAGGAAATGAAGTTTAAAACTACTGAAAAATTTGGCGAAAAGTTTACATAACAATGTTGCTATTTTTAATATAGGACGTGGATATTTGAGCTGTAATCTATAAAAAAGAGAGAAGTCATGGAAACCATTCAAACCAATCCAATCGCAACCGAAAAAGAAGTATTTATTAAAATGGTTGTGTCCTACTGGCAGGTGGTAAATAATCGCGTGAGCGACCTGTTCAACAAACTCAGCGACGAAGAATTATCGGCCGAGACCGCACCGGGCCGCAATACCGGCGTTTACCTGTTGGGACATTTGACGGCGGTACATGATGCCATGTTTCCAATACTTGGCTTCGGCGAGGTGCAATATCCCGACCTTTACGAGATATTTGTTGATAATCCTGATAAATCCGGGCTTGAAAAACCGCCAATCTCAGAATTACGGGAATGCTGGACCAGCGTGACAGCATTGCTGCAGCAACACATTGATGCTACTACCCCTGATGAGTGGTTTACAAGGCACAATTCAGTATCAGCAGAGGACTTTGCGAAAGAACCGCACCGCAATAAGCTAAACATCATTATTAACCGTACAAACCACCTGAGCACGCACCTGGGGCAATTGATTTACCTTACAAAGTGATCAGAACCCGTCGAACACAAATTTTTCCTTAACCAGGGCCTTTCTCGGCAACAAATCCGGCCGGTTGGCTGCCTGGTAAACAAATGAGGCTACAATAACGGCGGCCTGTTTCAGGTCGTCAATTTGCAGGTAATCATAGGTGTCCATATTGGTGTGATGCGTTTTGGTTTCGTAATCCAGCGGGTCCTGTATAAACTGGAAACCCGGTATGCCCACCCAGTCAAAGGATAAGTGGTCGGTTGAACCGGTATTGCTTAAGGTTACCGTTTTTGCGCCCAGGTCGTGAAAAGGCGCCAGCCATTGCTCAAAAATGGGTTTGATTGCTGTATTGCCCTGTGCATAAATACCCCTGATCTTGCCCGTTCCATTGTCTAAATTAAAATAGGCGGATACTTTGGCCTGTTCGGGTTTTAGTTCCCCTGTTTCGGCGCTTCCAAAATGATTTTTAACGTAAGCATAGGAACCTAATAAACCTTCTTCTTCACCGCTCCACATCACTATCCGGATAGTGCGTTTAGGCTGAAGATGCAATGAATCCAGCAGCCGAACGGCCTCCATCATTACAATGCATCCTGCGCCGTTATCAGTGGCTCCCGTACCAGCTGTCCACGAATCCATGTGGCCGCCAAGCATCACATACTGTGTTTTTAATTTGGGATCGCTTCCGGGTATCTCGCCAACTACGTTATAGCCTTTGATATCATCGCTGTAAAATTTGCCTTTGATATTTAATGAAAGCTCCACGGTATGCCCTGAGGCTATCAGGCGTTTGATTTTTAACCCATCGACACCTGATATCGCCGCTTCGGGTAAACCGTCCGGCCAGCCGACTTTATAGCCATTAAATGACTGTACCGTAACCGTTCCGTCGCGGCCATTTGCCGAGATTAAGGCCAATGCACCAGCTGACTGTAATTTATGTAAGAGCTCATTTTCCGCCTTCAATATATTGATATAGCCATCAATTTGGGCGCGGGTTATCATATAGTCATCGGGCATTTTCATCAGCTGGCTATCAGTAAGCCGGGTTGAAAATGGTTTAAAGTCGCCGTCAATCTGTTTCCTGTCGCTTGTCAGAAATATGATCTTGCCTTTATAGTCGTTCAAATGTTTCGACATATAGGCCGAATCTTCCATGTGAGCTATGTTCAATATAGCAACCGGGGCTTTTATCCCGCCGTTGGTATTGGTGCTCCAGGGCAAGGCATAACCAATAATAGATTGCGTATACGGAGCCGTCATAGAAATGCTGAAATCCTGTATTTCCCAACCCCGACCATAATTGCCCCATGGCTCAAGGGTGGCATTGGCCATACCCCAGCTTTTCATGGTTTCTACGGCCCACTTGCCGGCACGGAAAAATCCCGGTGAGTTGGTAAGCCTCGGGCCCGAAACATCGGTAATATAATGAGCTATCCAGGGGATATGCGAATTGGTCATTTCGGCGTTGCGGATCTTGCGGAAAGCAGCGGTATCCACAGTTTCCTGCTGGGCATAGAGAGATCCGGAAAAGAAAAATAAAACTAAGAAGGCCGGCAGTTTGAAGGTTTTCATAAGCTGTTAATTAATGAGGTAAAAGGGATTTTACCTTAAAAATAATGCAGATTTTTGAAAACGAGGTATTTACGGCAAAATAAATTTGCCCGGGGCAATATTATCCGGGTGAGTTAACTTTTATTCGCTTTAAAAATATTGGCCACTTTTGGCTCGGTACCCAGGTATACGTAATAGGTTGTTTTGCAATTACTGCAGTAGTATTTTCGTATATCTGCGAAAAAAAAGACTGTTTTTAACAAAACTCCCCGGTGCTTTCTGAATTTAAATTCTTCACCGCAGGTTTGGCAGACATAAGTACGCTCTAAAGAAATGACGGTACGCAATATTTTAAGGGTTTTCGGATGTAAACGAAATATTGCAGCAAAAGGTTATGATCTCCGCATCCGGCAAAAATATTTTAGATCCTGAACTTTCTTATTATCAGTCTCGTAAAAAAATCAATTAAACTAAACTGATGAAAAAGATCCTTATAATAGAGGACGAAAAAGATATCGTCGATATTGCTACCATGATATTGGAAGATGAGGGCTACGAGGTTTCGAGCCTTGACGAATTTGAAGGTTTTGAAGGCAAGCTGAATAATAGCGATGCCGACCTTGTACTGCTTGACCTGAATTTAAACGGCTATTCGGGTGAGCAGATCTGTAAATATATCAAAGCCGACCCTCGTCTCAGGGAAATGCCGGTTGTTTTGATGTCGGCGAACAGGAACATCCACGAAGTAAAAGAAAAAGCCGGCGCCGACGGTTATATCTGCAAGCCTTTTGACCTGACAGATTTTATCAACATAGTTAAAGCTCACGTTGATAAAAAATCGTATTCCTTGGCTTAATGTTATTTCTATGTAAGCCGGTAAGTTGGTTTATAAAGGAAGCGTAAAGTGGAACGTACTACCTTTACCTTGTTCACTTTCCACCCAAATTCTTCCGCCATGGTTCTGGATAATCTCTGCACTGAGATATAGTCCAATACCAAATCCTGAAATATGACGCGTATGCTCAGCGTTAACGCGATAATAACGATCAAATACGTGGGTCAGCTCCTGGGCAGCGATTCCCAACCCCCGGTCATGAACACTTACCATAACGAAATCTGCGTCCGACCGGCAACTGACATTAATAGATTGACGGCCTGGTGAATATTTTACCGCATTACCAATGAGATTAGAAATTACGGAACTAATTTTGTCATAGTCTGCGTTAACCGTCACAGGGCCCGATTTCGTCATATTTATCTTATGCGTAGTTACGATCAGATTCATTTCGTCGACAATTTCACCCAGTAATTCCGCCAGGTCAAACAGCTGCTTTTCAATAATCATTTTGCCGGCTTCCAAACGAGCGACATCCAAAAATCCGTTAATCATGCTGTTCATCCGTTTGACCTGTACATTTGCTCTCGCCACCGCACTTATTAAAAATGAATCTGAACTATTTTTTAATTTATTACCGGCGATTTGCATAACGGCGGTGAGGGTAGTGAGCGGCGTTCTAAGCTCGTGGCTAACCATGCCAATAAAATCATTTTTACGCTGCTCTTCCAACTTCTTTTCTGTAATATCACGGGCTATTTTTGACGCGCCGATAACGAGGCCCTGTGCATCTTTTATTGGCGAAATCGTCAGAGATACATCCAGCAGCCTTCCGTCCTTGGTTAATCTTTGGGTTTCAAAATGTTTCACCCGTTCACCATTTTTTAAGCGCGACAGTATTTCCGTTTCTTCCTCATTCCTGTCGGCAGGTATAATTTTATAAATCGTTTGGCCTATCATTTCCTCTGCTGTATAACCGAACATCCGTACAGCAGATTCATTCCAACTGGTTATTATACTATCCAGTGTCTTACTTACTATTGCATCGTCAGATGATTCAACTATGGCTGCCAGTTTTGCGCTCTTTTCTTCAGCTTGTTTAATTTCGCTGATATCAAGCGCAACCATTAAACCGGCATATACTTCATTATTTTCATTACGAAGCGGTACTAAATGAACTAAATAGGTTTCGCCTGTGTCTGACTTCCGTTCCACGGAGAACTGTTCACCGGCTATAACCCTCTCATATAAGTATTTTGAAGCCTCATAACGTTCCGGAGACATCTCAGCAGGGTGTTTTCCTTCGTAATTTCTGCGGTCATAACCCATTTTTTCGATTAGATCCCCTTCTACCATTATGTACCGGTGACTTTTGTCGATCACGATGACAATTGATTTAGGAATGTTGAGCGCAATGGATCTAAAAAGCGCTTCACTGCGCTGCAAACTTATTTGGGCTTCCGTAAGTTCTTCATTTGTTGCAGATAATTCTTCGTTAGCAGATGCCAATTCTTCGTTCGTTGCCGCCATCTCCTCGTTTACCGACGCCAATTCTTCATTGGCTGCGGATAACTCTTCATTAAGGGTAGCCAATTGATCATTCGCATTAGCAAGCTCAATACTTGATGCTTTCTGATCATGTACATCGGTGCTTGTGCCAACCCAAAGTTCGATTTCACCTTTACCATTCTTATAGGGTACGAAGCGACTAAGATGCCACCGGTAAACGCCATCATGACGCATAAGCCGGTGTTCCGATTCTGTCGGTTTGCCATTTTTCATTGCTTTTGGCCACTCTACCGCCGCACTTGCACGATCATCCGGGTGAAGAAAATCCCATATCTTTTCTTTTAAAGCGTCGAAGCCGTCGATTCCGGTATAATTATGCCACTGTTGGTTGTAATAAGAAACCTCGCCGCTGGGGCGGGATGTCCACAGCATATTTGGTATAGCATCGGCTAAAAACCGGAAGCGGTCCTCTTGTTGTTTCCGCAGTAAAAGTTCGTTGGCGGCAGCTTCGTTAAGCCGCGCGTTCTCCAGGGCGAGGCCTATCAAATTGGCGAAATTTTCGGCAAATTCCAAGTCAGTTTCATCAAAATAGCGTTCGGGATCAGAGGATATAAAATTAACAAGCCCTGTAACCTTATTTTCATGTTTTATTGGAATAACCATGACAGAACGCAACCCAATTTTCCGTATTTCCTTTCTTTGTATGGGATCAGTTATCAGTGCATCCAGCATTTCTTCATGAACTATAGGGACGAAACCCGGTTTTCCCGTTTTAATTACCAATGCAGAGCCGCTGTTGCTGCTAAGATCCGGAGGATATTTTTTGCGGTAAGTATAGGCCCATTTGATTTTTTTTTTGTCTGCATGTTTCAGTAACTGCAACTCAAGGCCGTTTTCAGTTAATTGATCTATGGTAAACCAGTCTGCAAATGTTGGCACAATAAAATGCGCTATCTGGTCTAGCGCCACCGATGTATCCCGCGCTTTCGTAAACGCTGTTGCGGCCTGGATCAAATAGGAAAATAACCTTTCCTTTTTTTTTAGTTTCGATACGTCCTTTATAAAAAGAAAAGTTTGAATGCTTCCCTCACTCTTTCCGTTGATGCTCGAACTGATTAACGCCCAGCCTCTACCAGTTTTTCTTTTAATAATAAATTCCTGGTCTATAATTGCTTCCTGCCTTAAAAGTTTGCCTTCGTTTAGACGGTCGGGTGACGAGTCCTCGTACAGGCTGAACAGCGAACGGCCCACAATTTCGTTTCGCTCCAGGCCGGATATCATCATACCAGCCGGGTTTGCATACGTTACAGATCCATAGGCATCGATGCCTATCGTCGCAATCGGACTGGCATCATATATACTTTTCAGCATATCGTCAGATGGCTTATTAGATTTTTCCATACGTGCCCGGCAAAAATTAAAAAGAAATCAATTAATTTTCTTAAAATAGTTATTTCTCCAATAGAATCCTGGTAGTTTTAATAGGTATCATTTTTATTTAAGCTGTATCGAAATATTTCGGTCGTCACACAATGCCCCCTTGCAGTTCTTCAACCGCGATCCTTTTCTCATTTCCTGGATAGTTTGTAAAGGTTTTGACTCGAAAGCGCCTGTCAGCAATAAACATTAAATAAATGTAAAAGTTTTCTTTGTTATTTAACCAGCTTGTTCACAAAGTCATCCATTGCCACTTGCAAATCTGCTGGTCGCAGACGTAGTGGATGCAACGTGGACGCCCGTTACACTTGGGTGGGATTGAAAGAGTATAGCGTCCGAAGAAATTCGACTTCAAACTTTAGACTCTTCCTCGTAACCGCCCACGCGGCCAAAATGCCGTTCGTGCTCAATGCCCGCGTCGGTACCAAAGGGGTGCCCGCCGAAACCGTTGCGCATCATGGCAATAGCTTTGGGCGAAGTATGATCCTTATCCCGCGAGGCGATCAGCTGCATCACGGATTGCGAAATAACCGGGATAGACACTTCCATTCGCATGGCATCGCTTACCAGCCAGTTTACTTCGCCGGTATCCTCCACATAGGATGGTACATTGAAACCTTTCTTTTCATCATATAACTGTTTCATCAGTTCGATGAGCCAGCTTCGCACAACCGAGCCGTGATTCCATGTGTAGAGAATCTCGCTGATATTGAGCTTTTCGCGATAATGCTCCAGCAAATCCATACCCTCGCCAATGGCCTGCAGCATACCAAATTCGATACCATTGTGCACCAATTTTACAAAATGCCCCGAGCCCGGGGCCCCGCAATGGGTATAACCGTTGGGAACCGATAAATCTTTCAGTAAGCCTTCCACCTGGCTCACGGCTTCCTTTTCGCCGCCTATCATAAAACAAGCGCCGTTTCGTGCGCCGCTGGTGCCGCCGCTGGTACCGCAGTCGATCAGGTAAAAACCTTGTTCTTTTAATTTCCCGGCGCGGCGTATACTGTCACCCCAATAGGAATTACCGCCATCAATGATGATATCGCCTGACTCGAGCAATGGCGTAAGTTCGCCAATAACAATATCAACGGCCTTGCCTGCCGGTATGTATATAAATACTTTACGCGGTTTGGGAAGCTGCTGAACCAGGCCCCATAAATTATCTGCGAGCACCAGGTTTGACTCCGTTATACCTGCGGGCGGATGTTTATCATAACCAATAATTTTATAGCCTTTTTCGGCAGCCTGCAGGGCAAGGTTGAGCCCCATTTTTCCGAGGCCGATGATGCCGTATGTTTTGTTTTCCATAGTACTTATTTTATAAAGTAAAAGTAAGTGGTGCATTTTGTTTTTACCCTATCCGTCTCATTTCATTCGACACCTTCCCCTAAGCTTAGGGGAAGGCCGGGATGGGGTAAAATTAGCCGGTTAACGGATCACCGCATTGATAATTAACACGCCAATAATTCCCACCACAGAAACAATCGATTCCATGACCGACCATGATTTGATGGTGTCCTTTATCGAAAGATTGAAGTACTCCTTAAACATCCAGAAACCGCCATCGTTGACGTGTGAAAATGCGAGGCTGCCGGCGCCTATAGCCAATACCATCAGGTTGGGATTGATGGTGTGATCGTGCAATACCATGGTCGACATGATACCAGCGGCCGTCAGGCCGGCTACCGTTGCCGAACCTAAACTGATGCGGATGATAGCGGCGAGGAGCCAGCCCAGCAGCAAGGGCTGAAGACTAAGGTTTTGCATCGATTCGGTTATAACTGTATTAACGCCGCTATCAACCAATACTTCTTTAAAAATTCCGGAACCACCAATGATGAGCAGGATGGGTGCAATATCTTTTACCGCATCAACATACAGTGTGCCTACTTCTTTCATACTTCTGTGCTGTGAAATGCCCAGGGTATATGTTGCCGTGATAATAGATATCAGCATTACGATGGGCGCATCACCAATAAAAGCTATCAGTTTATGCACGGCGCTTGTACTATGGTCGTTATTGAGGTAGATGGCGCTAGCCATCAGCAGGATAACGGGCAGCAAAGCTGTGAAAAAACTGACGAAGCCTCCGGGTAATTTATCATCAGGTAATTCTTCGGCCCTAAAGGTTTCCAGCGGTGTGGAGGGCATGTTTTTTAATGTTCTTGCAAACACCGGACCGGCAAGGATAATAGCCGGTACAGCCAGTATGAGGCCATACATTAAAGTGGTGCCCATATTGGCGTGAAACATACCAACCAAAGCAGTGGGCGAGGGGTGGGGCGGCAAAAAACCATGGGTGACCGACAATGCCGCAAGCATGGGCAGCCCGATATACACAGCGGGCAGTTTGTATTTGTATACGACTGAAAAAATGAGCGGCACCATCAGCACAAAGCCTGTGTTGTAAAATAATGGTATGCCAACGATGAACCCTACCACAACCAAAGCCCATTGAATATATTTAACTCCAAAAAGGTTTACCAGTATATTGGCGATTTTTTGTGCCGCTCCGCTCGTGGCAACTAGTTTGCCGATCATGGCGCCGAGAATGATGATGATAGTGATATCGCCCAGCGTCTTACCCAGCCCCGTTTGTACCGACGTGGTAATTTTATCCATCGGGATGCCCAGCATCAGGCCGGCCACAATGGAAACAATCAAAAAGGCCAGGAAAGGGTTCACCTTGACCCAGCTCACTAAAACAACGAGCAGGATAATGCAAAAAAGAATGATCAGTAAAGCCATTGAATAGCTGTTTTTAGGTTGGATCAGCCAATAAATATAGGGTCTTGCCGGTTATCCCAAAAGAATAAAATAATTATTTCGCTGTCTTGTATTTCGTAGAAGAAAGAAGTCTGTTTAGATACAATGCCAATTCTGACATTTTCTTGAATTGCAGATGCTTTAAATAGGTATGGTTGTTTAGATATGAGGTCTAAAGTTTTATAAACTTTTGATAGAAACTTTTCTGCCTGTTTCTTACCCCATTTGTTTTCAATAAAGTTAGTTATGGATAAAAGCATGTAAGAGGCATCATCGGTAAAAATGATCTCTAAATTCATCTGTTAGACAGCATCTTTTTTACATCTTCATATGATTTGGTCTGGCCGTTCCTGGCTTGTTCCTGGCCTCTTTTAATGCCGGCTTTAACGTGCTCGGGCAGTTCTGTCCAGAAGTCGGTTTCTTCGGTAATGATAGTAGCTTTTGCAGCTTTTGCAGCTTCTAAAAAGAGGTCTTTATATTTTTCGTCAAAATCTATTACCAGTCTCATCTTATTAAATTCCTATACTCAAAGTTAACTCTTTTAAATTAATACTCAATAGGGTTATTTGTGCAAAATCACCCGAAAGTATGACACATTGCCCGAAATTGTTTTATTAGTTTTGTGTGAACTAAAACGTAAAAAAACACCTTATGAAAAAAGTAAGAGGTATCGGCGGCATATTTTTTAAATGCAACGACCCGAAAGTAATGAAAGATTGGTACGACAAAAATCTCGGCTTCGGCAATGAACAATGGGGCACAAACTTCGAATGGCGGGAAGCTGACAGCGAGAAAAAAGGTTCGACAGTTTGGAGCCCGTTCCCGGCTACTACCAAATACTTTGAACCTTCTGCAAAAGATTATATGATCAACTATATCGTCGAAGATTTGGCAGGTCTTGTAGCACAACTGAAAAAAGACGGAGTAACCGTGCTGGATGATATAGAAGACTCTGATTACGGCAAGTTTGTGCATATACTCGATCCCGAAGGCAATAAAGTGGAGCTTTGGGAGCCTAAGGACGAGTAATAGGATAAATTGGGGGAAACGCCTACCTTTATATAGCCGAACAAAACAATATGGAGGTACACCATCACCCCAAACTTAATCACGAAAAGAAAGCCTGGAAAGAGTACCTGCTTGAGGGATTAATGATATTTCTGGCGGTTACATTAGGTTTTTTTGCCGAACAAATAAGGGAACGCCATGTAGAAAAGGAGAGGCTGCACAATTATTTTGCAAGCATGGTGCTTGATATACAGAGCAATGTTACGGCGCTGGATTCCGCTATCAGGGAGAATTCGGCCATGGTTTCTAAATACGATGGAATAGTAAAGTCTTTCCTGAAAAGCAGCGATACAATTAACAGGACTGCTTTTGCCCGGCAAATGGGTGCTATATGGTATAGGGGGTTTATCAACCGCAACGAAACCTTTGAGCAAATGAAATCATCAGGTTCTTTGCGGTATATAGACGATTTTAAGCTGTTGACCGCACTTATGCGATACGTTCGGGCGACCAATTTCGCGCAATTCCGCACGGAGAATTTTGAGCTGAAATATTATACAGAACTCTTTGTGCCAACCATGTACAAAAACTACGATTTGCCGTGTAAATTTTTCCTTGATTCGGCTTATACTAACCACCCGGCACTCATCAATCCGATCATAAACAATCATGTCGACATTCTTAAAGGCAAAGACGCGGAAACCTTCAGGCAGGAAGTTGGCGGTGCTTTAATGCTGAGATTGGAAAGGCTTAGGGTTGCTATTACTGCCTATCGCATCGCAAAATATAATTGCTATACACTAAAGCAATTGCTTGATGAATATCTTGAATAATAGCAAACTTCTAAGCTCTTTTGCCTTTTGCATTTTTTCCCCCATTGTCTGTGTCCTCACTAACAATCTATAAGACCAACCAAAGGCTTGTCAAATAGCGCCATCTCTTCTTCAGTCGGCGCCTGGAAGATTTTGAACCATTGCAACAATGCACTGCGTTCGATTGGAGGATTTTCCATTCCCCGGTTTTGAATTCTTTCGAACAGCAAATCGGCTGGTACCGCTAAATAGTGCAATTCCACTGCCGCGCCGATGGCCCGGGCGCCAAGACGCAATTCGTCACGTTCCGACCTACCCCAGGTTCCCCATTCGATAATGATGGTAGCACCGAGTTTAAGCACCTGGCGTCCCAATTCCCATTGCAGCTTTTCTATCTTTTCTCTTCTTACCTCATCATAAATATCGATCGAAAGCGCGCTCATCCATTCGTCCGGACAAAAACGAATGGCGTTCAATTTCGCTTCCAGTGCCTTTGCGAGCGTCGTCTTGCCCGAGCCTGGCAATCCGCATATAATAATAAGCCTCGATTTGGACATACTGAATCTATTGATGGTCTGAGAGCTTGTGCAAAGCTACATTTTTCATTTTTTATCCCAATTTGCAAGGCCGGTTTTATTAAATTGAAATTTTAACAATACCATTATTTTTAATGACAAAATTTGGAGCGATCTTCGGGCTTCCGGATTGGAATGTATATATGACTAAAAAACGCTACGTCTTCCTGGTATTGATCCTCGGTTTGCTCATCGCGCTTAACCCATTTTCAATCGATATGTACCTGCCCGCGTTTGGTGATATAGCCAAACAGCTACACTCGGTTACTTCACGTGTCGATCTTTCTTTGTCCAGCTATTTTATCGGGCTGGCTTTTGGTCAGCTACTTTACGGCCCGCTGATGGACAGGTTCGGGCGTAAAGCGCCGCTTTATTTTGGCTTATCAGTTTACATTATTGCCTCGGTTGGCTGCTTCTTGTCCGGTTCAGTGGAAATGCTCATCGTTATGCGTTTATTCCAGGCACTGGGTGGCTGTGCCGCGCAGGTAGCTTGCCTGGCCATGGTGCGCGATCTTTTCCCTGTAAGCGAGATTGCCAAGGTGTACGCGTTGTTGTTCGTGGTGCTGGGTGCGTCGCCCTTGCTGGCACCCACGGCCGGCAGTTACCTGACGCTGGCTTTTGGCTGGCAGTCAGTATTCGTGGTTTTGCTGGTTATCGCCGTTATCGTTTTGTTGGCTTCCCTTTTTGTCCTGCCCGAAAGCTATAAGCCGGATAAAACGTATTCCTTAAAACCCGGACCGATTGTTAACAGTTTTCTCTCCGTTATCCGCAACCCGCAATTTTATACTTATGCCATTTCGGGTTCAGTAGCTTTCTGCGCGTTGTTTGCTTATGTTGCAGGGGCGCCGCTGGTGTTTATGGATATTTTCGGATTGGGCAAGCGCGAATTCGGCTGGGTATTCGCCGGCATAGCGGTTGGCTTTATTGGTGCGGGGCAGGTTAATACCCAATTACTAAAACGTTTCAAAAGTGAACAGATCATTGCGCTATCGGCGGTTTGCCTGATCGTTTTTTCGGGAGTGTTCCTTGTCGGGACACTCAATGGCTGGTTTGGCCTGGCAGGTACGATCGCCATGATATTCTTAACGTTGTTTTGGGTGGGGATGACCAACCCCAATACCTCCGCGCTTTCCATGGCGCCATTCTCGCGCAACGCCGGGGTGGCTTCAGCCTTGCTTGGCGCGATGCAATTGGGCCTGGGTGCTGTTTCCTCATCGGCGATGGGCTTATTCAGCAGCAAGTCCGCTGTGCCGCTGGCAACGGTTATGTCTGTTGCAGCCGTGATTTCGGCGCTGGTTCTGTTTATAGGCCGAAGAAACATCAAGGAGCGAGTTGAAGCCGAAACGGACGTAGTGGTGGCGCATTGATTAAATGCCCATTGACCATTCACTATTGACTCAAGAAAGTACCTCATCAATGATCCCAAACTCCTTCGCTTCAGCCGCTATCATCCAAAAATCCCGGTCGGATACATCATATATTTTCTGGTATTCTTGTCCGCTGTGTTTGGATAAGATGGTGTATAGCTCCTTTTTAACTTTCATTACTTCCCTTGCGGTGATCTCAATGTCTGATGCAGGGCCTTGTACGCCGCCCAATGGTTGGTGCAGCATTACCCTCGAATGATTAAGCGCCGCGCGTTTGCCGGCCGCACCTGCGCACAATAACACCGCTGCCATTGATGCCGCCATACCCGTGCAAATCGTAGCCACATCGGGGCCTATCAAATGCATTGTATCATAAATACCAAAACCTGCATAAACCGAACCGCCGGGCGAATTGATATACATCTGGATATCCTTTTTGGGATCAGCCGATTGCAGGAACAGCAATTGCGCCTGTATAATGTTGGCAATATTATCATCAACTGCCGCGCCTAAAAATATGATGCGGTCCATCATCAGGCGGGAGAAAACGTCCATTTGGGACATGCGCATCTCACGTTCCTCCATAATATACGGTGTCATCGCATAAATGCTGCTTTCCGTCTTCGATATGTATTGGTCTACATATAAACTTTGGACATGGCGATGCCCTACCGCGTATTTGCGGAACTCGTTTTTATCAATATTCATGATGTTATGGGATTACTTTTTTGAAAAGAGGCGCATTATTTTTTGCCTGAAGCTTTGATGATGCTCCTCGGTAAATAATTTTTGATGGACGTTCTCAATCTCCTGTTTTAACGCTGTACGGCCGTATTGCCTGATGATGCCATAAGTTTTTTGCTGCCACAGCATTTTATCCTTTAACCCAGGTTCGAGCAATAGCCCTGCTTCAAACACCAGCGCGTCGCCAGGTTCTGAAAGTCGCATTAAATGCGCCTCTATTTGTTCGGTTTCAAGCAAGGAAGTCCTCATAGGTTAGTGATTTTTCTTTAACGGTTTCCCTTACTTTTTCAAGGCATTTATATTTCTGCACGGTTGCTGATCGTACGCCGGAAAAGCCATAGGTTTCGGCAATATCATTCAGCGGCAACTCGTCGTAATAAAACGAACGCAGCAACTCCATGCACTTTTTGCCTGCTGTTTGCAGGAAGTTTAATATTTTACTATCGGAGAGTGTTGCCTGTTCTTCACCTTCAATATCAAAACCATCCAGCGGCACATGCTGCGTATTCTGCCTATGCTTTTTGAGCCAGAGGTTTTTGCTGATGCCAAACAGGTAAGCTTTCTCATCCGACCGAAGCACGAACCCATCCAAAGCAGCTTTCTCATACCAGGCCACCAAAGCATCCTGGAAAATATCCTTCGCCTCATCAAATGTGCCGCCCATTTTGCTCACATATTTGACCACCGCCGGGAACACGCTTTTATATAACGCTATAAAAAGCTTTTCGCGGTCTTCGATGGTTTTAACTATGCTCTTATTTTTATTCATAGCATGGTGTTTATTACTAAGTGCAAGTTAGGGATGAAATATCACCTTTTATTTAAAAAATGGTCATTCAAAATCAAATTTCAAAAAAAAATTAAAAAAAATTTGCGAAACCGAACGGTTGCGTATATATTTGCAACCGATTGGTTTCGCAAATCAATATTAAACAATGAGAAGAGATATTTTCCAGGCAATTGCAGACCCGACAAGGCGGGCAATCATAGCCTTAATTGCATTGCAGGCCATGACGCCCAATGCCATTGCCGAACACTTTGACACTACCCGGCAGGGGGTTTCTAAACACCTGCGCATTTTGACGGAGTGTGAACTGATAAAACAAGAGCACAAGGGCCGGGAAATTTATTACCAGCTCGAGATAGACAAAATGAAAGAAATAGACAAATGGATCGAGCAGTTCCGCAAAATTTGGGAAAGCCGCTTCGACCGGCTGGAAGATTTATTAGCACAATTAAAAAACAGAAAAAATGAACAATGATCTCTTATTTGATTTTTCCGTAGATAAGGAAAACAAAACCGTTTACATGACACGTGAATTTAACGCCGGCCTGGATCTGGTTTGGGAAGCGTGGACAACAGCCGAATTACTCGACAAATGGTGGGGCCCCAAACCCTATGTTACAAAAACAAAAATTATGGATTTTGAAGATGGCGGGCGAAGGTTTTTTGCTATGGTAAGCCCGGAAGGGCAGGAACGCTGGTTTATTCAGAAATTTTCTGCAATTAGCCCGAAAACCCATTTCAAAACATACAATACGTTTGCCGACGCAGATGAAAACCCTGAGTTGCCGGGTTCTGAGTGGGATTATAAATTTAGCGAACAAAACGGAAAGACAAAAGTGAGCATTACCATTTATAACGAATCACTTGACCGAATGGAACGGATGGTTGAAATGGGCGCTATCAAAGGATGTGCTGTACAATACGACCAACTGGAAGAATTATTGGCAGTTTTAAAATTAAAGGTATGAGAAAATTGATCTTCACAATCAACACCAGCCTGGATGGCTACTGCAGTCATACCAATTTCTTTCCCGAAGAAGAAATAATGGTGTATTTTACACAGCTCACGCGGGATGCTGACACATTCATATATGGGCGTAAAACTTATCAATTGATGATTCCTTACTGGCCCGATGTGGCGAAAAACCATACCGCGCAGGATGACCGTGGCGTAGATATTGAATATGCACAGGCATTTGACGCCGTCGAAAAAATTATTGTTTTCTCGCAAACATTAGACGGCGCCGGAGAAGAAAAAACGAGAATTGTCAGTACAAACCTTCAGGATGAAGTGCTTAAATTGAAACAGCAACCAGGCAAAAATATTTTAACCGGTGGGGTAAACCTTGCTTCGCAACTTGCAGCGCTTGGGCTGATTGATGAATATCGGTTTGTGGTTCACCCGATAGTTGTAGGTGGAGGAGTACGGCTGTTTGAAGGCATCAACCTGCAGGAGAAATTGCAATTAAAATTGGTTGAGTCGACGGTTTTTAAGTCGGGTGCTGTTGTACTTCGGTACTTGAAAAAGTAAAATTATTGAAATGAGAAACGTAGTTTAGGGCATAAATATCAGTATAGAAATAAATAGAAATTATGAGCAAAATTATCTTTGACAGCGGAATATCACTTGATGGATTTTTCGCAGGCGATAACCGGAGTCCGGACAACCCAATGGGCGGTGTTTCGCCAAAAATCCACCAATGGATGTTTAAACAAAAAGCATTTTGGAAAAACATCAATATGGAAGGCGGTGAAGAGTACGGCGCCGACAGTAAATTAATTGATGATGTGTTTGCACGAACAGGCTCTTACATTATGGGAAAGCGAATGTTTGAAGAAGGCGAAGTCCATTGGGCAGAAGATTTATACAAAGCGGATGTTTATGTTCTGACACACGAAAAACGCGAGCCCTGGGTGCAAAAGGGGACAACAACTTTTTATTTCATCAATGACGGAATACAAAGTGCATTGGAAAAAGCAAGACAATCAGCCAAAGGAAAGGACATAAGGATACAGGGTGGTGCGAATACTATTCAACAATTTCTCAATGCAGGGCTCGTGGACGAATTTTTCATTCACATTGCACCTGTTTTTTTAGGAAGTGGTATCCGGCTGTTTGATGGCATCGACAAAGACAAATATGATATTGAAATTGCAGAAGTAATGCCATCAGACTTAACAACACATTTGAGATACAAACTGACGAAGAAATAAGAACAAAACCGTTATTCTTTCACCGCCGTCACCCTGGTGCCATCCACGCCGCTTGTTTCGAATGTAAGGTCGGTTACGGTAATTTTTGATACCATAAAAGGGAACTCACGGGTTTTGCCACCGGGCAGTATTTCGTTAACGCGGATGCTGTCTCCGGCGATTTTGAATGAACCATGTGATAACAAACTGCCTCCCCACCATATCTGCATGCTGTCTTTTTGTGTGAAAAGGATATAGGGCTTTTGCATTTGCAGCTCGGCAGTGGTTACGCTGTCAGGAGGTTGGCTGTAAGGGTTTTCAACTTTGAGATATTTCCATTTGCCGTACAGGTCGCTCTTTTTTAGGATGATCTTTTCTTTACAGGATGCGAACAGCAGCAGCGATATTGTAGCAGCAAGCAGGTGATTTTTAAGCATAATTATCAATTGTTCAGACTTGCGAAGTTTTTAAAACTTCGTAAGTCTTTTTTATAGTTACGATTTGTTCGGTATTTCAATACTGGGCTTACTCACCTCAACCAATTCTGCAACCTCTTCCAAAGCTTCTTGCTTCGTTGCATAATTTAACTTCCTGAAACGCCAAAGCGCAAATGCAGGTTCCTGCATGCGGTTAAGTAACTTAAAAAATTTCGGGAAATTGTGTATCTCATCCAGCAGCACGCCGGGTACGATGCCATTGTTATCCAGTATCTCACGAATGGTATATTCCTTGCCTTTGGTAACCCAGATCTCAAAATCCTTGCGTATTTCCTGCGATTTATCCGGGTCGATGCGGGCATCAATGCATATCACTTTGTCGCCGGGCTTCATTGTTGTTGTAATGTTGGAAAGTTGTAATGTTGAAAAGTTACCCTAACTGCGGCTTACTAATCACTAATCACAAGTTAACTAATCACTAATGACTATTCTTCAGGCTATCTTCTTTCGCCTTTGCTTTAGTCTTAAAATATCCTTTCAGCAAAAAATTATGCTGTGCGGCTTCAAGGTCCTCATTTAGTTTGATAGAGCTTTGCTGCAGGTTATTAAGCGAGGTTCTTACCTGCTCGGCACCCTTAGGGTCATTTAATAATACGCCGAGGGCGTTATCTGTGGTGGTCAGCTTTTTACTGGCCGCGTTTAAGTTGCCAACAAATGTATTAGCACTGGCTGCTGTTTTTTGCAACTCGTCAACAGTTGATTTTATCTTATTAAAAGTAACCGTATCGGTGAGCAGTTTATCAGCCAGGCCGCCTTTGGTATTCATCTTTTTGCTAAAATTATCCAGTTGCGTCGCCATCAGCATGGCGCTTTGGGTGGTAGCCTGCAAATTGCGCATGGCACTTTTTAGCTGCATCGCCATGGTGCTGTCGGCGAGCAAAGCACCTACGGTACCTTTTCCCTGCAATATCTGGTGGCTCAATTGCCTGAAATCCTTAGTTATGGCCAGCAGGTTCTCGCTATTTGCCTGCAGGGTTTTTAGCATATCATCCGTTGTGGTTATTTTTTCCGTTTTCAGCAAGGTGCCATCCTCAACAACAGGCGCCTGCGGTGTTCCGCCTTCTATCACGATAAGCTTATTGCCGATTAACCCATCCGAACCAATTTTTACCCCGGCATCCTTGTGTATATATGGAAGAGCATCCTTAACCACGGTCATTGTCACCGAAACTTGCTGCGGGCCAACAAATTTCACTTCGCTGATGTTACCCACTTTTACGCCCGAAAACCAAACGGCGTTCCCTTTTTTAAGCCCCTGTACATCATCGAACACTGCGCTAACATGTACGGACTTTGAGAAGGTTTTATCCGCGCTGCCCAGGGTAAGTACGCCGAGTATAAACACCACCAGGCCAAGGGTTAAAAATATGCCTACTATTATTGCTTTTCTGTTTTCTGATGCGTCCATATTTTATATGGTATAAATAGCTATTGTATAAAGTTATAATCAAAAAATGGTTTTACACGCTCATCCTGCGTTTTAAAAACATCGTCAAAGCTGCCAACACGCTGAAATTTACCGTCGAGCAGCATAGCTACCCTATCGCCGGTGCTTTTGGCGCAGGTAAGATCGTGTGTAATGATGATGGATGAGGTGTTATAACGCTGCTGTACTTCATTTATAAGGTCGTTGATCTCAATGCAGGTTATCGGGTCAAGACCGGCCGTTGGCTCGTCATACAACATTATCTCGGGTTTCAGTATCAAGGTTCGGGCTATGCCAACACGTTTGCGCTGTCCACCTGAAAGCTCCACCGGCATTTGGTTGATCGTATGCAGCAGCCCTACGGCATCGAGCACGCTTTCGGTAGCTAAATTGATTTCCTTGCGGGTCATGTGCTTGGCGTTTCGTACCAACGGAAATTCGAGATTTTTGCGGACGGTCATACTATCGTATAGAGCGCTGTTCTGAAAAGAGAAACCGATCCTTATCCTGAGCTCCTGCAATTCACTATCCGATATTTTGGTTACATCTTTCCCCAAAACGGTCACGGTCCCTTTATCAGGCCTTAGCATGCCCGAAATAATTTTTATCAGAACAGACTTACCTGAGCCCGAGCGGCCCAATACCACCAGGTTTTCGCCCTGGTACAGGTCAAGGTCGATGCCGCGCAGAACTTTGAAGTCGCCGAATGCTTTCTCAAGGCCCCGGATACGGATAACCTCGTTCTTATAATCGATATGTGCTTTCGCTTTTTCCATTACCTGAACCAGCCCATAATTTGTACGATCAGCATCTCCTCAATAAAAACCAGGAACATCGCCGTTACAACCGCCCCGTTTGCAGCTTTGCCCACACCTTCAGTGCCTTTGTTGGAATAGTAACCCTGGTAGCAGCCTACGATACCGATAGTGAAGCCAAATACGATAGATTTAATAAGCGACGCCACAATATCCAAAAAGGTTATTGGCTGAAAAACCTCCTCCATAAAACTGGTATAGCTGGTGCCCTCGTTTACCGAAACATTCAGAAAACCACCTAAAAGCGCTATAAACGCGGTATATGTTGCTAAAATAGGAATAGTTAAAGTTGTGGCCAGTACCCTCGTACACACCAGGTATTTAAAAGGCTTTGTGCCGGATACTTCCATGGCATCTATCTGCTCGGTAACGCGCATAGAACCCAGTTCGGCCCCGATACTTGAACCTACTTTACCTGAAGCTATGAGGGCAGTAACCAACGGAGCCAGTGCACGAAGGATGGCTATGGATACCAGCGAAGGTAGCCACGAGGTAGCGCCAAACGATGCTAAGGATGGCCGCGATTGCTTGGTAAAAATAACACCGACAATAAAGCCGGTTAAGGATATTAAAGTGAACGAACGTACACCCACTTCAAAGCATTGGCGTATCACTTCCTTGAATTCAAAAGGGGGCATAAACGCCTCCCGGAAGAACCGGAGAATGAACGCATTGATCCTGGTCATACTCACGAAAAAATTCGCAAGCCGCTGCACAAAATTTGAGCGGGTTTTCTTTACAGGTGTAGATGGGCTCTCTGTAGTATCCATTAGCGGCGATAAAGGTATTATTTATCAGTGTATCAACCATGCTGAACTACAAAAAACTTACTAATGTTGTTTGAAAATGATTTTTAATAAACATTTTCAACCGACATTCGCACTTAAAAGCTAAGCGAGCTGATTTCAGCTATTAAATTCGAGGGTGGGTTTTTTATTTAAAGTGATACGGTTGAGAAACCTCAATACTGGTTTTTCAATAATTTGATGTGTCATCACACCAAATATAACCGCAACAATTGCGGCGGAAAGTCCAAGCACAAAAACTCTCAGACCAGTGCTATGCATTTGCGGATAACGTGTGGCTGCTTTGTAAAATAATGCCAGTACCAGGTAGTGCGTCAGGTAAATTAAGTAGGAAGCATCTCCGATAAGCACCAGCAGTTTGGGCACTTTAACATACTTTTTAAGGTCGGCTATGGCGGACCCAAGTATAATTAGCGCGGCGCTCAATCCCCAGATAATCCGGCTTTCAAGCGCTGTTTTTTGTCCGAAATCGGTAAAAAAGGTAAGCCCCCACATGACGATAAAAATAAACATACCGGCGCCTAACAGGCTTTTGTACCTGGACTTAATTGCAGATTCGGGCATGTTATTTAATGGCATACGACTTAATACATATCCTGTAAAGCAGCCTATCAGGACACCTAAAATAAAATTATTAAAGGGGTATGGAATACTATCTTCGGGTAAAAAGAAGTAACATCCAAACGTAATCAGCAACCATAGCAGCCAGGTCACTTTAGCAACTCTGAGCCCAAAGGAGATACAAATACCGAATACCAAATAAAATATTACTTCATAGGATAATGTCCAGGCTACCCTTACCATCGGCGGTATTTTGGTATCAATTAACAAAAAGGATTTGATCATAAATCCGGAAGTCAAATCTTGCACCGAATAAGTCTTAACCCCTATATAAAATACTAAATATATGAGGCTTATGATCCAAAAAACGGGATAGATCCGGTTAAAACGTTTAATAAAAAAGGCTTTAACGTTAGTCCTTTTTTGCAGGTCATTGAAGTGGATATAAGTTATTATAAAGCCGCTCAGAACAAAAAAAATATCCAATGCCCTGGATGAGTTAAAAAAGTCATAAAACCATACGGCGTTGAAATAAACTTCGGAAGAGGAGCTAACATGATGAAAAACAACGAGCACGGCAGCCAGTCCTCTTATTACCTGTAAAAGGTTTAGTTTATTCTTCATTTGTTAACAAGGTTAAGTGCCTATTTATCAATCTAAAATAAGTATTAATATTTATTTTATAAGTGTTATAATAATAACCGTTGGCTTATAATAGCCTTGACGGAATTCTAATCGCCTTCTAATCAGGTTTTAATCCTGGTCTAATATTAACAGCATAACTTTATACGCAGCAAAAATAATGCCTGTGAAAAAACTTGCTGTTGCCTTAGTCCTTTTAACAATATCCGGGTATTCTTTTTCCCAGGTTAACTTCAATAATACACAGGGCAACATGCTTATTCTTTCGCTTGGCATGAATAAAACGGTGATTGATAACCCGGGCTTCGATGCGTGGACAAGGACCAACTATAATAAGACTGAAAATTATATTTTGAGTGGTAATATTGATATAGCCTTTATTACGAAAAAATATGATTTTGGGCTCGGACTAAACGCCCCTTATCCTTATGGCGTGGGTTCATTTTATTTTGGCAGGAGGCTTACTTCTAAACAAAGCTGGATTTCGTCGTTCCTCAATTTTGAAGCAGGAGTATTTGAGGCTGTATATACTGATATTGCGCCGGTAAATTACACATTTACATCGTCGCAACAGGGTCAAAACATGCAATTGCACTATTACAACACCTATTTTGGCTTAACAAGCAAGAATTACATCAACGGACTAAGCTTCAGAAGCGGCAAGGGCAGGAAAGGTGTTTCTTTTAACTCGGGTTTCTACTTCAGGGTTGGATACGAACCCTGGAAGGGAGACTGGGAATATGGCTACTATACAGGGTCAGGAAAGTACGCTCAATTTCATGGGCAGAAAGTAAACGGTATTCCGCAACTGAATAATATGTTTATGGATACGGGAATATTTATTGGGATAGGCACTTAGTTTAGCAATCAGAGTTTTGTTTTGCTTGAAACAATAGCCACGCTTAAACCCATGCAGGCAATCAGCAGGAACGATGCCCGAAGCGTGGCTATCCCCGCTATAAAGCCAATGAGCGGCGGCCCTATCAGGAAGCCTGAAAAACCAATTGTGGATACTGCTGTCAGCGCAACACCGGCCGACATATTAGCTGTTTTGCCGGCTGAACTATAAATCATCGGCACCACGGATGATACACCCACACCAACCAGCATAAAGCCCAGTATGCCTGGCAGCAGGTACGGAAATAATACAGACACCAGCAAACCGGTTGCGGTCAGCGTCCCGCTTAGTTGCAAGGTGCGCTTTAATCCATATTTACCGGCGAACCAATCGGCGGTAAACCGGCCAAGCGCCATCGTACACATAAAGGCAAAATAACCCGCACCGATCCAGCCGTCATGTGCCAGGATTACCTTTCTGAAATAAACGCCGCTCCAGTCAAACATGGTACCTTCGCATATCATCGAACAAAAGGCTATGATACCCAGTTTAAGCAGGGGTACCATTAATTTGAGCCTCTCCCTAATGGATAAAATGACTTCAGTTTCCGCAATTTTACCGCTGTCATCTTTCAGGTTGCGGGAGGTGATGATAACACCCGCAATAATTAGCAGCATGATGATGATGAAGTGCTGAAAAGGAATGATCTTTTCACTGATCATAAATATGCCTATCCCGGCGCCGGTAAACCCGGCCACACTCCAGATGCCATGAAACGATGCCATAATAGGGTTTTCGTACAAACGCTCGGTCATCACAGCCTGTGTGTTTACCGCTATATTGGCCGAATTGCCCACAAAGCCGTAGCAAAACAGGCAGCCTAATAGTTCAAATATGTTTTTAGCAGCGCCGAGTCCCACCAAAAAAACTGAATAAGCAAGAATGGAAATAATAAGTAGTTTACGGCTGCCTATTTTGGTGATGATCCAGCCTGTAAATGGTAATGAACACATCAGGCCGGCTGGTATGGCAAATAGCACGGCGCCTAAACCGGCTTCAGAAAGGTGCAGCGATTGTTGGATAGCAGGTATTCGCGATGCCCAGCTTGCAAAACTTAGCCCGGCCATAAAAAACATGGCGCCTACAGAAATGCGAAGTGACAAACGCGATTTTATACTATGCTGCAATGCGGCATCCATATTCCGGTAGTTTATTAGTGTAAAAAATACACTAAGTGTGCCTTATACAAAGATATTCAATTTAAGCGGAAATGCAACAGTCGAATTTTGAGTTGATTTAGGTATCAATTGCAGGCGTTTAAATCGCTTTCTTTTAATCCAAACGGGTCAAATCCCAGCAGGTACTCGTTACGCGCGTGGTTTTTATAATGAAATAACACTTTGCCGCTGTTGTTGATATTGACGGCAACGGAATCAATCGGTCCTAAAATATTGTTTAAATATCCAGCCGAAAAGGTAGCTATACTGTCTTTAATTTTGATGCAATCAAGGTCGTTATAAATATGGAGGCTTTTGACATTTGCCGAATCAAGTTTTACACAAACGATATAATAGTTTTTACCATAATACTTGTAAGTTTTTGTGCTGATAACTTTCCCTTTAAATTGCAGTTTGCCAATTTCTGCAACGCGTAACTTTTGTTCTTTTGCCTTGCGTGCAACATTATAGGATTGGGTTATAATAACGCTGATCAAAAAAAGCGCGATGATGCCCATGCCCATGAAAATATGTTTGTTTTCAACTTCCATACGGGCTAAAGATATTCAATTGTTGCGAAAACTATGCGCGGAATAGCTTTAAACCCCCTGTCATTTTGATTTGCACCCCTATTGGGTTGTTTTAATTAAATTAATATATTTAGCCTATTATAAACCGCTTTGCCATTAAAGCATGAAAAATAATAGCAGACCACTTTTATTCTGGACAGGCATATTTTTGCTCTTTTTCCCGGGGTTACTGCATGCCTACCTGTTAATGCCGTTCCCGGGCAGCCAGGACATCGAGGCTATAAAATTATGCTACTATCTTGAAAAAATAATACTTCCATTGCGTATCGCCGGCGGGCTCATGCTTGTTTGGTATTTGGTGAAATATTACCTGAAAAATACTTTGACGGGTAAAATTGTAAAGGGAGCAGTTCTTGTACTGTTGCTCGGCAGTTTGTACATAACCGATATTCAATATAAGGCTTCCTCCATGTTCGAGGAGCCAAAGGTTGTAAAGTTTGCTAACGCGATGGATAACAAAGTGCCCGAAAGTTATATCGTATTGGGTGTAGTAAACAACGGCGTTGCAAAAGCTTACCCGCTTGTTTACCTGGGCTATCATCATAAAGTGCAGGATAATGTAGGCACTTTACCGGTTTTGGTTACCTATTGTACGATGTGCCGCACCGGCAGGGTGTACAGCCCCGTGGTAAATGGCGCCCGCCAAACCTTCAGGCTGGTAGGGGCGCGGCATTACAATGCGATTGTAGAAGATGAAAGCAGCGGAACATGGTGGTACCAGGCAACAGGCGAAGCCGCTGTTGGACCAATGGAGGGCTCGCGTCTGAAAGAACTTTCTTATGAACAGTCGACTTTGGCGGCATGGTTAAATAAGCACCCAAGCTCATTGATATTGCAACCTGATAACAATTTTAAAAATGATTATGCCGACCTGAAGGACTATGATGTTAAACAGGCTGTGGACCGGGATTCGACATTAAAAAATAAGGATTCGCTAATGCGCAAAAGCTGGGTAATTGGTGTGATTATAAATAAACACCCCAAAGCTTATAACTGGCGCGAACTCCAAAAAATATGCCTGGTGAATGACCAGTTTGGCATAACCCCACTGCTGGTGGGACTTGAGGACGATGACCATACCTTTCACGTGTTTAACAGGCAGGTGGATGGCAAGGCGCTTACGTTTAAATTGGATGCGACCGGTCAGTTTACCGATAATGAAACCTCATCCACCTGGAACTGGGAGGGTGTATGTATATCGGGGCCATGCAAAGGCAAACAATTAGCAAAAATACAAGCCTACCAGGAATACTGGCACTCATGGAAACATTTCCATCCGACAACTTTATTCTGGGAGGGTAATAAGAAAGTGCTTAGCTTCAATCCCTAAATATCTCTGTCGGGGCGTTTTGTTACACGTTATATTGAGCGACAGCGAAATACCTTCTGCCTGGCATATCGCATGATTGTTTCGCTGTCGCTTTACCTTTATCGTTCGGCCAGCCGAATTTAAGTGGCCTTATTTGTGGTATTCGAGCAGCAGAATGTCCATGTCCTTCATAAGTTTGTCTACGTCCCGGGCGTCGGTGCCATCGTAAACGCCCCGCATTCTTTTTTGTCCGTCGACCAAAACAAGATAACCCTCATGAGCAAACCCGCCGGGCCCTTTAGTATTATCGTCAACCGACACCATATAATCATTTTTCGCAAGTGAATAAACCGATTGTTTATCGCCCCATAAAAACTCCCACTGCGTCCCTTCTACGCCCAACTTTTTGGCATATTGCTTTAGCCGGTACGGAACATCATATTTCGGGTCAATGGTGTGTGATAAAAGTTTTACGCGCTCGTTATTTTTGTATTTCTTATAAACCTTTAGCATGTTCCGCTGAATAATCGGACAAATGTCCGGACAACTAATAAAAAAGAAATCCGCGACATAAATTTTTCCGTCAAAGTCATGGTTTGTTACCGCCAAACTATCCTGGTTAACGAACCTGAACGATGGGATCGTTTTATATATCGTATCAACAAGTGTTTTACCATCGACCGTTTTTTCAACAGGTTTTCTCGCGCCCAGAATTGGCAGCTTCTGATTTTCGGTATTGCCGCATGAGCAAAATATCGCCGCTATAAGCAGCATTAGTTTCGTATATTTTTTCATTTTTTTTGAATTTGATATTAATTTGTCTTGTTTTAATAATACTTATCGAGACCATTTATTAAATTATCAGTTGCTAACTTTATCTTCCGAAGTATCTTTACTGACCGCAGTACCAAAAGGGAATATGAGTTTAAAACTTATATTCCTGCCCATGTTGTAAATACCCTGGTTTTGACGTGTTACGGTAACCGGATTTCCATTATATGCCAGGAAGTATTGGGCCAGGTTCAAATGGTCGGCATACGCTACATTGGTCAGGTTAGTACAATTCACGTAAACAGCGCATATCGTTTTTCCTGTTTTTGGATTGACAATACTGGTACCTAAACCGGCATTAAATATAGTATACTGAGCAGAAGGGAGTTCGGTATAAAATGCGCTGTAGACATTGTTCTGCGCCCAATCATGCTGTAACCCAAACTTCAAAAAAATCCCTCTCAAAACGGAATTTTTCCCGTCATTCAGCCTTATCTTAACTTCAGAATTTAAGTGCGGCGCGGGTATATACGGAAGATGCTGTGTTGAATCCGTTGCATTTGGGATATGTGAATAGATATAAGTGAACCCATTATCTATCTCCAGCCATTTAGCCGCTGCCGGGTGTATATTTAAAAAGCCTGATACACCGGTTATGATAGCCGTATTGGTAGAAAGATACTGATATATTGGAAATCCCCCGGAAAGGGAATCCGTACGGTCGGCAAATATAAAATTGCTGATATGGTTATAAAAACCGTCTGCTTCTACACTTACATCATTGCTATCGTATCCATAGGCTAAATCTACCTGGTATCCCTGTTCAGCTTTCAGGTGTAAATTACCAACTTCCACCAGGTTTGAGCCAATATTAAGCCCGTTGCTGGTTAATTCGTTAATGGCAGGGGCGCGGTAGCTTTTTGAAAAGTTGAGCTTCACGTAATTGTTATCCGGCAACTGGTATGATGCGCCTACGCTGCCTGACGGCCCGGTGTACGTATTATTAAACCCGGTAAATTGCACCATAGATCCCGGCGTTCCGGGTGGAACAATGTTACCTGCATCGTTCAATGACATGGGGTCACCTACAAAATCTGTCCGGTCAAAGCGCAGTCCGCCGCTTAGCGTCAGGTTTTTAAACTTCTTTTCCAATATAGCATAGCCGCCTATTTCAAAATTGGTGTAATCAGGTATTTCATAATCGGGTACGTATGGCGGCGGCGGTGCAGCGCCATTATTCTGGAATTCATAGATACCATTGATACCGGTAGTCAGCTTCAACCCGGAACTATCGCCCGCTACCTGGTATTTGAACGAGTAAGGGATATCGTTTACCAGCAAATTACCCGAACCAACACTCCCGGTATCAATATCGTGGTGAACGCTCCGGGTAAAACCAACATCCAGCCCAATTCTTCCTTTACCCGCATTAATGCTGTTTTGCCACCAGGCCTGGTACTCGCCCAAAATCTTATCGCTGGCTATAGTAGCGTCGTACGATAAAAAATCAGACCTGGTAGGGTATATCTTGCCGTTCTGCGGAAAATCAAATATAAAGCGTCCTGTACTGTCGCGGTTGCCGTCGGGCAATTCTATCCTGCGGTGCAGCGCGCTTAGGGTCAAACGCGAATAGCCCCATGTACGGTTGATGCCGAGGACTAACCTGGCGTTTACCTGGTTCCAGGCAGTTCCCCAAACATACCCGTCTTTAGGGTTGGAGTAACTGTGCGCTTCTTCGCCACTTGCTTGCAGGCCCCATACAAAGCCGTTATGATTCCCTGCCAGGTTCAACGAGGTTCCCAGGTAACCATTATTGGTATGATATTCGGTAAGCACACTACCCAAAATAGTTCCGTTCTGCGGTAATGGCGCTGATTTAAAACTGATCACACCTGCTTCTGCACTGGCGCCATATTGCAACGATGCCGGCCCTCTTATAATCTCTGCATCATGTACCGCGTAAGGGTCAATCAATATACCATGATCGTCGCCCCATTGAAAATCTTCTTGCGGTACACCATCCATTAAAGTCAATACCCGGTCAAATCCCAAACCGTTTATCTGCGGCTTGGTGGTACCCGAACCTTCCGTAGTTTCGTTGACACCAGGTTGTGAGGCAACTAAGTCAATCGCTGTATTGGCAACACCCTCCAGCAGCATCTTATTTGTCACCACTGTAATGGGTATGGTTGCACCCTTCCGGGTAGTGGTATTCACCAGGGCCGTTACCACGACATCGGAAAGTTCATAATTAGAGGCCGATAGTTTAAAATCTACCGAATAAGTGTTACCGAGGTCAACCACGGTGGTCACGCTAGCATAACCTATCATACTTACCTGGATCATGTATTTCCCTTTAGGAAGCTGTTTCAGCACATATATGCCGTTATTATCAGTACTTGTACCGACTTTCAGATCGGGGATTGTAATGGTTACACCGGCTATCGGCAGGCCGGTGGTTTTGTCAGTTATTTTACCGGTAACCCGCCCGTTTCCGGTTAACGTTTTCGCTGCAACCGGGATGCAAACGGACAGCAGTATTAATATATAAAGCAGTTTAACAAACTGCATTTTAGTTTTCATCAGATCGGGTTAAAAAATCAAAAGATAAAGGCAATGCTGTCCCTTTTCTGAGGGAGCATGTCCAAATAAGAAAAACAAAAAATGAAGAATTATCCCAGTTGCGGGGGGCGGAAGATAGCACCATGACCTTGTGGCAAATCGATGCGGTTATTGGGAATACACATCACCCCGGTAACATGGGTGAAGAATTTTACCGGGTCGTTGGTTTGATAAAAAGCTTCCTGTAAAAGATTTTTTTGCGTTTCGCGCTCATTCGCGTTTTGCTTGTCTTCGGCCTGTTTCAGTTTTTTCATCAGGTAGCACTTGCCATTGCAGTGCAGCCATGGCTTGTTGCGGTTTTCGCAAAGTTTGGTGGCGATGTAGTTCCTGTTCAACTCGAAGCCGGCATAGATAAAGAAGCGCGAAAAACTGCTGCTCATAATGCAGAAAATAAGCAATACGGCGGTAATCCTGTACTTCATGCCGCAAAGGTAAAACCATACGGCTCATTTACAAACAGAACTTTTATTAAAAACTGGATAATGTTATTTATCGTCCCTTATAAAAGTGACATGATATTTAACGCCGTCATCTGTAAAATTGAGAGAGACGGAATCACCCGCTGTGATGTATCTCCCATCAACCGGTATAACATTCCCGTTCGGGTCTTTAAGACTAAATGAAAAATCGTTGCCTGTAACTTTACCTTCCTGGATGTTTAACGGATCGCCTTCGGCCTGGGCAGTGCCTGTCAGCTTATCGCCGTCAACATTAAAAACCAGGTGAAATTGATGATCATTGCCATCGGGGTCTTTTAATGAACCTTTCCATTTACCTGTCAGGCCGGCAACAACTGCCAGGCAAACGGTCGCAAAACACAATAATGCTGCAGTAATAAAAGTCTTTCTTTTCATGGTGCTGATTTTTTAATAAGATGCAATATTTAACTCATACGTTACACCCGCCATCATTTTTGTAAACAAAAAAACCCACCGCAAATAAACGGAAGGGTTTGGTTGTTATGCATGTTAACTATTTACCAGTTGCGCGTTTCAACGTTGCATGCAGTTTGGTCCCTTCGTAGTTGATATCCATACCTATCGAATCGCCGGCTGCATAATATTTGCCATGATGCGGAATGGTGCTCCCATTATCGTCGGGGATATTAAATGTGATGTCAGTCCCGTTTACCTTTCCATCGTTTATTGGTTTGGGTTCGCCCTGGACCTGCACTGTTCCGGTAAGTTTACCACTGTCTGCCTTAAGGACATAATTTAATGGATAATCGGTACCTCCAACATTTACAGAACCCGTCCACTTACCGTTTATGCCGGCCATCGTCGCCGCAAGGCAAATAATAAAACAACCCAAAAACGCCGCTGTTGTAAAGATTTTTCTTTTCATATTTTTTTGATTTAAATACCAAACCTTATCTGTTTTGGCTGCTCAACGGTTAGTCAATACCATGCCATGATTTAAAACACTGTATATAAGTATCTTAAAAAAAGGCAGACTTAACGATTGTCCGTATCCGGACGATTCCCATGTGCGATTACAGTACACAAAAAAACCCGCCGCCAGGTTGACAGAAGGGCTCTTTATGAAAACTATGGTATTTAAAAAAAATTATTTATCAACGGCGCGTTTTAGTGTTGAGTGCATTTTATAGCCCTGGTAATCAACAGTTAAACTGATCGAATCGCCGGTGCTGAAGTATTTTCCCGTATTAAGAACTTTAACGCCATTAACGTCAATAGCAAATGAAAGGCTGTCACCTTTTACTTTACCTTCTGTGATGTCGACTGCGCCCTGGGGTGATCCACCCGTACCGGTAAGTTTATCGTTGTCAACTTTAAAGGTGTAATTAAGCGGGTACTCATTGCCATCGGGAGCCGCTAATGTTCCTGCCCACTTGCCGTTCAAATCGGCAAACGCCGCAAATGCAACCGCAAACGTGCATAGCAAAGCGGCCGTAATAAATAACTTTCTTTTCATGGTTGTTTAATAATTAAGTGCTGGTTAATTTAACACTATTAAGACTACCACTTAAGCCTTATGTTACAAACAATTAACCAACCCGAAGGCAGCAAAAAACCCTGCCTTATGGCAGGGTTTCATCCCATTAAAATTACACTATAAAATTAACTTATTTATCAGCAACGCGTTTTAGCAGGACATGTAACTTTTTGTCTTCATAAACAGTATTTAAGGATACCGAATCGCCGGCTGCGTAATATTTACCTGTGAACTGAAAGGTTTCACCATCCTTATTACTTACGCTAAATGTCAAATCAGTCCCATTTATTTTGCCCGGGTTTATTGGCCTCGGATCATCCTGGTCCTGGTTGGTCGTTCCCGTCAATTTATCCCCGTCAACCCTGAAGACAAAATTTTCTGTATAGTTATTGCCGTCCACGTTAACTGTTCCGGTCCAGCTGCCATTAAGGTCGGGCATTGTCGCCGCAAGGCAAATCATAAAGCAACATACCAATGCTGCTGTGGTAATGAGTTTTCTTTTCATGTTTTTTGATTTAAGAATTAAAAGGCTACCTGGTTTAAGCGCTGCGCTACCCCTTACGGTACACTGTCAATAGTGTGCCATAATTAAAGCATTGTATATCAAAATCTTATGAAATAAAAAACAAAAAAACTGTCCGGATTCAAACAAAAACGTGCGGTTATGTAAAATAAAACCCCCACTGTTTGAGAGTGAGGGTTTTGTTTTCAAGGGGAAATTTTTTACTTATCAACAGCACGCTTCAGCGTAGTGTGCGTTGATCTTGCACCCACGCGCAGGCTTATTGAGTCGCCATCGGCATAGTATCGGCCCCTGTTCCTGATCTTCATATTCTTGAGATCTGCGGTAAACCACAAGCTGTCGCCTTTAACCATCCCATCAGAAATATCGAAAGTGCCTATTTGTGAGGTTAGGGTACCGGTAAGCGTTGCGCCATCAGTTTTAAAAGTATAGCTGATCGGGAATTCGTTACCGTCTGGCCCTTTTAACATAGCAGACCATTTGCCATTGATATCGGCAAAATACGCGAATGCCGCGCCGAAGGAAAGCAGTAAAATGGCTGTGATGAAGATCTTTCTTTTCATGGTTTGATGAATTAGATAATTTATAAAAGTAAGTATTACTTAGTTGTATCGCGCATAACTTTCAGGTGCACTTTCAAATCGCCAAAATCGATGTCAATTCCGCATGAGTCGGTGTACATTTTACCGGTAGTGTGATATGTATCGCCCTCGCTTCCTATTGTTTTAAAGCTAAACGTATCACCGGTTATTTTGCCGTCCATGATGTCTAAAACCCCTTCCGGTGATTTGGAAGTGCCTGTAAGTTTATCACCGTCGGCCTTAAAATTATATACTACCGGTATCCCATGGCCGTCGGGTGTTTTGATAATTCCTTTCCATTTGCCCGTCAGGCCGTCGGCTACAGCCATTGCCAACACCATACAACAGAGCAAAGCAGCACTTGTCAGTATTTTTCTTCTCATGGTCTGAGGGCTAAATCGTTGATTAAAGGTAAAGAATAATTCAAACAAAAAACCCCGCTATGCAGCAGGGTCTTTACTATGAACTATGTTTGGGTTGAATATTACTTGGTTGTGTCACGTTTTATGGTGAAGTGTGTT
>Ga0207080_1027_pt1 | contig 39206 bp, 44 predicted proteins | sample Alteio_BWMinHeat_58_FD_153532 | JGI IMG/M metagenome (GOLD analysis project Ga0207080, IMG submission 153532) | Enriched cells from forest soil in Barre Woods Harvard Forest LTER site, Petersham, Massachusetts, United States -... | ecosystem: Environmental > Terrestrial > Soil > Temperate forest >...
CAATAAAACTTTCTTATTACCATAAAGCGATTTTTCTATCGCAGTTTCATTTAGAATTATAGTGAAACCACGGTACATATCTGTGACCCGGACTTGTTGCAGCACGATACCCACAACTAAAAAAAAGCCGCAAAATCCGTATCCGAAGGTCGGGGAAGGCTTTTGGACTCCATTTACCGTAGTCGTCCATTGAAAACCCGGTATCAAAAGCATTATTGAAAATAGCAATATCATGATAGCTAATGACTGGGCAAAATACCTCAAGCGGAGCGACCTGAGGCCCCTGCTGGTGATGACAAATTTTGTTGCGGAATTAGATTCCATAAAGTCTTGTGTGACGAGCAGAACGGTTTCGAAATTAATGATTATGTTTCTTATGAATATCCTTCACCAGGCATAGCTTTTTAATATCCGATTTCTTGATGACGAAGGGCGAATATTTCAGACGGTCGCCAACAAGTTCCGTAACGTTATCGCTATGCGCAATAACCTCATCCTCATTGTCGCCTGCCAGCAGGCGCTTATACATGCGATAGTCGCCCCACTCGATATAATATACCTCGCCTGGTAATATCTTCTTATCGTGTATTACCTTCAGCGCCACCCAGCACCCATTTTCCAGGTACGGGTACATGCTATGCCCCCAAACCGGCAAAGCAAAATCACAATCCTCGATACCCGGAAAATTCATCCGGCCAACAGGTTTGGTATCATTAATATCATTGTAAACCTCCACACCCGACGCCGTAACTGTCACCTCATACATTGGAATGCCGGGCTCATGCAACACGGGTAAGCCGGATGTATATTCCGGATATTTCTTAGGCGCTATAAAATCCTTATATTTTTCTTTAAAAATACGGAGCTTATCTGGATCAATATTTTGGCGGCTCTTGATAATTTCCGTAATCGAACTGGCATTATTAAAACCCAGCACCTCCGCCAACTGGGCGTTACCCGTAAAAGCTTTTCCCCTAAGCTGGCTATAGAGAATTATAAACTCCAGTGTTTCAGGTCTTACCCGTTTTATTTTACCAGGCTTTGATTGCTCTTCCATCGATGTTGATAACTTTTCTGAATTATTTCTTGACTAAAATACAGATTATTCTTTATATTTGTTCTATTATTCTTCACGAAAGTAATACAAAAATCCATAAAAGCAAGTATGAAAATTAAAGAATTTAAAGAAAATTCGTGGAAGAGGTGTGTTTTGGCATATGGTTGCTGGTTCATAGCTCATAGTCAATGCCAAACACCATGAACTATGATCTATTATCCATGAACTAATAACAACCTAAACCTTATCATTTACAAATATGCACTTAGCCTACTCAGCGCTGCGCGGAGCCGACAACCCGCCGCGCCAACCTGCTGCCCCGAGCCATGTACCTGAGGTGGTATTACGCTATCGCGCTTACCTGGAAACCTGCGACAAATACCGTTCCCATATCGGCGAGATACAAAAGTATCTGCCCGGGTGGATGCCCCCTTTCAGGTAGCATATAGTTGATGGTTCATGGTTCATAGCCAGTCCGGCAAACACTATGAACTATGATCCATGAACTATGAACATACCCATGAACCATTGAACAAATGAACTAATAAACAACAAAATGATAAAACTAAACCAAAAACTTAAAGACGAACTCTGGTGGCTCATCATCGGTGTGGATTACGATTACAGCCGCATCAGCATTGCTGATTATGAAATTAACAGTGACACCCTGACACTATGGCTAGAGGACAAGCAAGACTTTAAAAACAGCCTTGACGAATGCCTCCAATTAGATTTCAGCCTGAAGAATTTTGCAAAAATGATACGCGCCGAAAATCTTAACAGCTACGAAGGCACCAAAATGCACCCTCAAAAGGGTTTTGTTTATAAGGCCCGGATTGAAATAAACGAACCTATAAAATGGTACCGCGAAGACGCCAGCCCCGCCGAACAGCAATGGGCCCGAGAAGCTGCACTTAAAAACGTGCTGACACAATTGGTAGAAAGTGAAGTGTATGATGGATAATACTGGTCAAATAGTACTGGTAATATTCCTTATCACATGTGATAGAAAACGTTAGCTATAAGTGCTGCAGCCACATAACTGAGGCATGAGGCCATAAGCAAACCGGCTACAAATTTCCTGTCATAATTAACATAAATTGCATTGTTGATTCCCGATATAAAACTGAAACACGCGAAACAGATAAGCCCCAACTTAATACACGACCATGCGTTATGTTCCAAAACATAATTGATGCCAATTTTAAAGTAAAAAAGAGTGAAGAGTGCGCCGAATAAAAACGACAAAAGCGTACTGTACATATAACTCTTATTGCTCTCGGGCCGCCAGGTTTGCGGGGTAAGTGCCTGGTATTTATGAAACAGGAATCCAATGATAAACCACTCGATTAGGGTACTTGCAAATCCAATTGAAAGGGCCGAAAAGATGAAATGGGTTGCTGACATAATGATAATGTTTATATAAATGTAATTATTATTTATATAAACAACTCATTTACAGTTGCGTTTAAAATTCAATCATTAAGTGTTTTTAGCCTTCTGCCATCAAGCAGCTTAAGCATAAAAACGATTGACCATACCAGGCGGGTTATTTCTAACATGCGCTCAAATATGCCTGCATATGCACCTTCGTTATCATCAGCATACCAAAATATAACCATTAGTATCAGCATCAATATCGCGCAGATATTGGTAAAGGCAGTCCAATCCTCCCAACGTGGGTCACCTGATAAGCGGCGGGCAAACAATAAGAAACTAATAAGGATTGAAAAAAAAGAGAACAGGCTTACATAAGTATGGGCAGGCTCCCTGATAAATATGCCCATTAGTATTAGTCCAAAAGCTGTGAAAAAATGCAACAGTGGTAACCACGTCGCGCCAAAGCCGCCCACCAACTCTTTGCGCAGACCCACCGCAAAAAGAGCAACAAGCAAGCCTAAAACGATAAAATTTGCGGATTGTATCCAACCATGCGACACCAATTCAAGATTACCAATAGGCTGACGCATTTCGTCATAATTGGGCGTTACAGCTCCAAATGCAAAATAAACAATATTAAACAATATCGACCCGCCCGCGCCCCAGCACATTAACGAAATATGCGCGGGAATCCGAAGAACCGTACCAGCCACGTTTTCTTGCTGATTCATAGTGCTGCTAAGCTTTTGGCAAAAGTAATTATTTGAAGCTAAAAGGCGCAGTTATTACGAAATAGCATTATAAAAGTTGTGTTAAAACACCAGGGATACCCTTGGGTACCTGGTGCTGATATAGTAATAATCCGTATGGAACCTTCGGATCTATCCAGGTTGATTTTGGAGGCAATATCTCACCCGCATCAGCCACCTGCATCAGTTGAGCTACAGTTAAGGGACAAAGCGTAAACGCTATAGCATCCGGGCGATGGGAAAGCAAGTCGCGTATTTCATCTATTGCTCCGGCCCCGCCTATGCATTTCAGCCGTTTGTCGTTTACCGGATCGTTAATACCGAATACAGGCGCCAAAAGTTGTTCCTGCAATATGGAAGCATCTAAAGTTGATGCAAAACTTTCACGGGGTATAAAACGGGGCCTCAACTCATACCATTCTCCATCAGCATACATGCCGATGTGGTGAAGTTCATGTGGCCGTATTGGCGTTTCGCTTTTCAGAATTTCAAAATTCTCCCCGATCCTGGTCAGCAATTCTGTATTGCTCATAGTTGATGACGGCATTACTACCCTGTCAAACTCGGCTATGCGCAACTGATCGGTAGCCATGTATAATGACGATATAAAATCAAATACCTGTTCACCGCTAATACGCTGTTCTGCTGCCAGTTTGGCTGCCGACTCAAGCCTGTGATGGCCGTCGGCCAGGTAAATAGTTTCAATTTGGGCAAATGCAGTTGTTAATTCCTGTAGAATACCCCCATCGTCAATTTTCCATAGCATATGTGTTGCCTCGTGGTTACTGAGCGATGTTTTATCGGCAGACTTAATAGTTTCAGCAATTATCCTGTTAATGGCAATATGGGGCTGATATGTAAATAGTACGGGACTGCCCTCAAGCCCGGTATTATAGCGATAATTTTTAATGCGGCGAACGCTGTCCGCGAATGTAAGCTCATGTGTTTTAATAGTTCCGTCAGTATAATCGGCTATATCAGTAAGCGCCCATATACCCGTTTGACGGTAAGTTTTATGCACTACTTCATAAACATAGATACCGGGTTTTTCTCCGGGTTGTAAAAGCCCTTTCTTCAAAAGGTCGTGCAATGTATGCCTGATATCTTCATAGGCCTTCGCCTGGCCTTCGGGGGTTTCGGGTTTGTGCCTCGCCCCTATTTCAAGCGCAATTTTTAACACGGGCATACTATCCTCGTCGTGCGAATTGCCCGCTACAGATTGCACCTGCGGCGAAGTTTGAATTAACCCGGTTGCATAAAGCGGGTTTGGCCTAATGGCCCTGAAAGGTTTGATAGTTGCCATAGCTTTTTATCGGCTGCAAAAATAGAAAATAAATACACTTTGCAACCTGTTATTTGACTACATAATTACTAATATTTAAACGATATGAATACAATTTGGTTGTATTTTTAGTTTTATAACCAAATTATAAATTGCGTATATAATACACTAAGTATATCATTTATGACACCTTAATACTGGTAAAAAAGCGAATCAGGGAGGGATTGGGGCCATTAGTTATTATGAAATACAAATCAGTTTCACGTATAAATGATGAGTAAAAAATCATTCTTGGTGTTCACAAAAGCAGACACTTTTTTAGGTGCAATTTGTGTTTTTAGCCCATTCGAAGCAGGCTCGTATCATGGCACAATATTTATATTATATCATACGTCAAACTAAACGAATTAAAACTATGAAAAACTCAAATCACACCACCGTAATATTGAAATCATTAGATATGGAATTAAAAACTCTACTGGAAAAAGACTTGAAAGATTTCAAATCAACTCAAAGTAAAAACAACCAGCATGCCGGCAAGCAATTGATGGCTGCTTAATTATATATCTGCTATCGACAAGAGCCGCTTGATTTAATTCGGGCGGCTTTTTATTTTACTAATCCAAAGGGTAATTTTGGCGCAACTCCTGCAATATTTTTTTATTAGTTGTTATATAAGCATTTAATTGGTTGGCGTTTGAAGATATGATAAGCTGCTTATAAAAATCTACCATATTAGCAGCTTCCCCTCTATCAAATTGCTGCATATTGAGAATCTCATTTTTTACGGAGCGGTTGCTCCGCAGATAAGCATCCATGATGTTGATCATGTTCGCATCCGAATTTTCTGTCCGCACCTGGTTTAACCAATGAAAATCAAAATGCTTCAGCAGAAATGGTTTTATGGGATTCGCAAAATACTGGTAATCCTGGTCATTACGGTAGCGCATATTGTTGATCGCCACACTCAGGTCGCCCAACAGCTTCTGCAATGCAACACTCCTGAAGTACCTTAATGAGCCCGAATTGCGTAACTGGCTCAAAATGCCATCTTTTGGCTCAAAAGCGTAAATATTGATCATGTAAAAGCTGGTTGTAAATGCCGGGTAAAATTTACGGGGCAATACGGTAAGTGAGCTATCCTTAAAGTATGCGTACAGGTAATCCATACTTTGCTCTTTTTCTACACGGTATCGCAGCTTTGTTGCCGCAACTACCGAGTCATCCCGCAGCTCATTGTACAACGCTTTGGCAAACTCCTTTTCGCGGTTATTGTCGCCGATATGCTCGCGTATGTTCTCGGCAATAAAGCCCATAAAAACGGCGAGGAAGATCATGCACCCCTCCAGCAGATACTCCTTCCAGGGTTTGGGCTTATGTTCTAATTGGGGGTGGTGGTGTACTTCCATGTTTGGTTCAATTTAAATCATACGATTTTCTCAACTCCTGCAGCACTTCGTGGTTTGCTTTAATATATGATTCGTAAAAAAGCAGTTTTGTAATACGGCTTATCAGCATAAAATGTGCGGCAAGCGCCCCCGCGTCACTGCGATCAAAATCCTTAAGGTTGCGTATAGTATGGGGCCGGGTACCAGTAAAAGCCGGCGATTTTTCTATTGCATCGATGCCGGGTATCCTGCCCTGCTGGGTTAGCTCGTCCTCCCAGTCAAAATCGTAATATTTTTGCAGGAACGGCCGCGTAAACCCCTCAACAAAAGCATCTTCCTGGCTGTTGCGGTTCCTCAGGTTTAAAATAACGACATTAAGCCTGCTGATCGAATTTTGTAACCCGATGCTTTTAAAATAGCGCAAGGAGCCCGAATTACGCAGTTGATTTAAGATGCCATCATTGGGTGTAAACTGGATGACGCTAACAACCCCAAACGTCCAGAAAAAGCTGGGATAAAAACGGGGCGACAAGTTAACCAGGCTGCTGTCTTTTACATACCGCCTGAAATAATATATCTGGTCTTCCTTTGCCTGGCGCAAGGTTAGCCTGTATGCCATATTTATGGAATCGGCATACGCTTCCTGGTACAGGCTTCTTGCAAGCTCTTTGGCTTGCGAACTTTCGGAGATACTTTCCCTGGCCGTTTCGGCAAAAAAGCCCATTGTTACGGCTAAAAATATCATCAGGCCTTCGAGCAGGTACTCTTTCCAGGGTTTCTTCTCGTGGTGTAATTGAGGGTGGTGGTGTACTTCCATTTTTGTGGTCATTAGTCATTACGGCATTATGTCATTGGGCAATTTGTTTTCAAATCCGGGACTTTCGACTTCGATCATTCCAAATCATATTCCTTTTTTAATTCATCCATTACTTTATCCGCCTCTTTCAACAAACGCTGATACTCCTGTATCGAGCGGAAAGCGAATATCTTCACCAGGGTAACCATATTAATATATTGCCGCTTATAAGCCTCCGATTTATCGATATAGACTGGGTGTTCTATTTTGCCTTTGGTGATGATATCCCATGAGACCTGCATATTAGCTTTAGTCATAGTAATGGGCAGATACTGTTCGGTAACAAACTTCTGAGTGATCTCTTCGCGCTGAACTACCCTCCTGGCCTGCAGATCGTATTCGTTCATCAGGTCCACCAATTTTTGCTTAAAGTTCCTGATCGCACCCGATGCCTTGAGCTGCTCGTAATTACCACCTGACGGCTCAAATGGGAAAACATAGCTGGCAATCATACCTTTATAAGCCTCGATCGTATCGGTACGGGGGTTCTGGGGTTCGTCAAGGGCATTTATCGCGCTATCAATAGCCGCTATTTTATGTGCGTTAAAACGCATTACCCGGTGCAGTAATAAAGTATCCTTCTTTATGTCGCCATAATATGACCTGGCAAACTCAGCGGCTCGTTTATTCTCCGTGATGCCCTCTCTTATATTTTCAGCTATGAAACCCATTAAAACGGCTAAAAATATCATTAAGCCCTCAAGCAAATATTCCTTAAAGCCTTTCTTTTCTACTTCGGGGTGGTGGTGTACTTCCATTTTATGATTTCGGATGTCGGGTTTTCAATTTCGAATTTGTCTACTCTTCTATATCGTATTGCTTTTTAACATAGTTCAGCAGGTCTATAGCATTTGCTTTTAGTTTTTTATCGTACGAGATCAGGTCGCTGTTAAAGCCTTGTATCAATGCCAGTTCGATGCTAAAACGTGTAAGTGAATTTTGATCGAGGTTACGCAAATCGCCGTTAACTATTGGTTTTTCATCAATAAACGCCGATTTCATATTCACCGGAGTGAAATGGTCCTTAAAGAAATCTTCTACATAGGTTGACAGGTTGTGCTTCTGAACATCTTCAAGCTCTTTCAATACCTTAGCTCGGTCTTCGTAAGCGGTGATATACATCGCTATTTTTGAATCAGCGAATTGTTTGATATGCAGCTCGTTCTTAATTGCTGTGATCGCCCCCAATGAAGGGTAAAATAACTTCAGATTGTATGCTTTCAGGACCAGTTCCTGCAGCTTTTTCTTATCGATCTTATCCATGGGCTGCTGCAGTATATCAAAAAGGGTGTCATTTTTTTTGCCCATTGCTCTTTCATAAGCTATATTTTCATTCAGGCTTGAGGTATCGGTTTGCAGATCGCGCACCAACTGCATGGTCAGCTTTTTTGCATGTTCGCCATTGGTAATATTTTCGCGGACGCTTTCGGCTATAAAGCCCATCATCACAGCCATAAATATCATCAGGCCCTCCAGGATGTATTCCTTAAAGCCTTTCTTTTCTACTTCGGGGTGGTGGTGTACTTCCATGTTTATAATCGGTGATCAGTTTTTTCTTTTGCTCTTACTCTTCTCACTCATCGTCCAGGTCGTATTGTTTTTTAAGTATTTTGATTAGGCTGGTTGCCCGGTGTAAGTACGACTTTGCGCTGCCTTTTACTCTCGTGCTTACCCTCGCATACAAAAAATGAGCATTACCCGTCATTTCGGCAATATCGGCTTTATTTGTGCTCACTAGTGCTGGGTTTCCGGCCGGCCTGGGGAGCTCTGGAAACCTTGAACGAGGGTCATTTAGCATCTTCTGAAACACAGCCCCGTCAAATACTTTTACTGCAGAATTGAAGTAATTGAGCGTTAGCTCTCTTACCGTTTCATTCTGAATTTTCCAATCTTCCACATCATGATAGTAGGTCGTAATACTATCTGCCATTGCCGCAGTGCTTATTAACCGCAAATTCCCCGAGCTTTTCATTTCGCTATATACCCTATCAGATGGCTGAAATAGCGAGACCCTGTAAATTGATACCCGTGCTAAATAATAAAGATCTGAACCATGTTGGTCTCTATCGGGTGAGTTGAGCAATGAGATCAAAGAATCCAATCCGCTGATACAATAATCATTTCGATGAATTGTACGGCTAAAATTTGCTGTATCCTTTTTAAGGTCGGATATCATCGATTGGATATATTCTCTTTCCTTATTCCTATCGGTTATATGTTCTCTCAAACTCTCGGCAAAAAAACCCATCATTACAGCGAGGAATATCATCAGGCCCTCAAGGATATATTCCTTAAAACCTTTCTTTTCTACTTCGGGGTGGTGGTGTACTTCCATTGTGATGGTTTATTGGTTCAATAGTTTATAAGCAAATTCTATCCCTTCATTTCAACACTTATAATATGCAAGTCATTTGTTCCGACATTCTTCAATGCATGCAAACCCAACGGCCCTGACCACAAGGCCGAATGCGGTTCAAAACTTAAACCCTTTTCCCGTGAGTCAAGCAATATGTTTCCTTCAGCATCAAACCGAATAAAATCCGACCAGGTCAAAACTACCAGCGAAGCCGGCATGCTATGAGTATGCAAAGCAGTTATTTCGCCTGGCGGTATATTGGTATCCAGCACGCGAACACGTTCGTTCTCAAATATCAGCTTGTGATGCTGTGGCGAAGCGATCAGCGCATCCAGTTCAGGCGTCCATTGTTCAGGTTGCGTATTCACAGCTATAAATATAATATTATCAGGCGTTTATTTTATTGCGGAATGTCGTCCCGTTTATGACTTCAGACTTCTACCGGACTTGCCGACCCTGGACTTTTGGACTAATTACCCTTTCATCAAGTGCCAGCAAAATGCTATGCCGAAACCCAGCACCAGGTATATCAGCGCTTTTATCAGCAATGTTTTGGTTCTATTATTCATCTTCTAAGTTATATTCTTTATTGATTTGTTTTATAAGCTTGTCAACCCTTAACCTGATCCCCATCAATTGACGTGTTTCGCCCAAAAAGCTTGATTTTCGCTGATGCAGGTAATAGATCAGCAGGTTGATCTTTTCTTTATCATGACCGATCAGTTGCGGGTTGCCAGGCGGCATAGCAAGTATGCTTATCGACTGACCGGCATATTCTTGTTCAGACAGTACTTTGTTTTTACTTACGCTCGTCATCCTGTCGAACACTGTGGCATCAAAAAGCTCGCCCAGTAAGGGATAACTTAATATATCCTCCTTCCCTTCAATATCAAGTAGGTTGCGGTATTGCTCTAGCAGCCGCTCAATATTCATCAGGTCATTCACAATATCCCGATTACGGATGAGCCGCAGGTTGCCCGAGCTTTTCATTTCCAATATGGTATTATCGCTCGGCTCAAATATGCCATTGCGTGTAGATAATCTTGCCAGGTAGTACATATTGCTCCCGTTTTTTACAGGGCCGATCGTTTCGAGATAAGAAATGAGAGTATCAAACCGCTTTACCCTTGCATAAATTGATGGTATCCAAATATTCAGGTTTTTATTTTCCTCTACCAGGTCTTTTTTAATGTTGACCATATATTCATACTCCTTTGACCGCTCGCTCAAATGCTCGCGGTAGCTTTCGGCAAAAAAGCCGGTCATTACAGCTAAAAATATCATTAAATACTCCAGCAGGTATTCCTTCCAGGGTTTGGGTTTGTGGTGCAGATCGGGGTGGTGGTGTACTTCCATTTTTGTGATTAGTTATCAGTGACTGGTGATTAGTTTTATCTTTCGGATTTCCCGACTTCTGCGGACTTCCGACTATTCCTCCGCGCCATATTCATCATTTATCAGCTTCAAAAGATCAACAGCCTGCTTTTTGGCTTCATAAAGTATCGGGATGTAGCCGGCCATCCAGCCCTTATAGTTTACCGCGCTATTGGCCAGCCGGTTCAATTGCACCGGATCACGCACTTTCAGCGGCATATTATAGGATAATAGTTTGCCCAGATCACCCGCTTTACTTCCTGAAAGCATATCCTTATTCAAAAGCATATCCTTATTCAGCCAATTGTTAAATTCGGTGTAATCGCATAAGTCATCTTCAATGGCATAAAGCTTATTTGACGCTGCATCTATGGTATTATACTCCCGCCTGTAAGTTCCTTCTATATAAGTTTCATATTCTATAATTTTTAGCCCGATATCCTTTTTATCTATCAGCCTCAGGTTGCCCGAACTCTTTAATTGCTGGATAATAGCCAGTGCAGGGGCATAGATGAAGTTTTTTTCGTTTATCGGCGTATTCCAGGTACCGATAAGGGTGTAATTATACTTAGCCGGATCTTTAGCATTTTCAAATAAGGAATCGATCAATGGCCTGATATAAAATATCGATGTCAGCTGCTTATTATAGTGCAAAGTATCAGTTTGCAATTCGGATCTTAAGGCCAGCAAGTACTCCTTCTCTTTGCTTTTGTCGCTCAAATGCTCCCGGTAGCTCTCGGCGAAAAATCCGGTCATTACCGCTAAAAATATCATCAAATACTCCAGCAGGTACTCTTTCCAGGGTTTGGGTTTGTGATGCAGATCGGGGTGGTGGTGTACTTCCATTTCTGTGATTTGTTATCAGTGATTTGTGACTGGTTTTATCTTCCGGACTTTCCGATTTATGCGGACTTTCGGACTTGCCTTACTCATCTTTCAAACTGTATAAATTTTTTAAATAGGTTATCAACCGCGTATCGTAGCCTTCCTGGTCAATCACTTTCCTGTCATAATAACTAAGCAAACCCCTCACGGCAAGGACCTTGTTAAAAAACACTTTCAACTTTTGTTTGTCAGCCGAAATTGGCGGGAATTCCGTTGCCGTAAATACTTCATTTTTACGGTGGTTATTATTAATTAAAATTTTAAAGTCGGCTATTTCATAAGCGTCATTGACTACTGCAGTAAATCCATCATCGTAATACCGCCCCTGGCTGTAAAGCTTATTATTTAGCTGGTCATATTTTGCAATACTATCTGCTGCGTTCCCCTTCTCAATAAACAAGTACCCGCCCGAATTGCGCAATTGCGATAAAGTCTCATCATTGGCTGAAAAAAGGCTGTTTGAGAGTAAATACTTCCCCATCAAAATATAAAACAACCTGAGGTTGGCCGGCTTTGAAATATCCTGCTCCGATAAAAGGATCATACTATCTATCCCTGCTATTTGCATGCTGTTGTGCTTATGCAGGGCATCAAGGTTCTTCACATCGTCATGCAGGTTGCGTACTATGCCCTTTATAAATTTCGTCTCTTTTGCACCATCACTAATATGCTCACGCAAACTTTCAGCAAAAAAGCCCATCATTACGGCCAAAAAAATCATCAGGCCCTCAAGGACATATTCCTTAAAGCCTTTCTTTTCAACTTCGGGGTGGTGGTGTACTTCCATGTGATGAATTGGTTATCTTTGATTAGCTAATGGTCGTATCTTATCGCTATTCCAGGTCGTATTCCTTTTTGATCAACCGGCACAACTGCGCTGCTCTAATTTCCTGTTGCTTATAGCGCGTCTCATCCTGAAAAGTCATAACTCTCTGCCAGTTAAGCATATTTATGTACTCGCTCGTATATGCTGGTTCAATCCTTATGGTAACCGATGTTGAAATTAACCCGTCTTGAAATAAGAATTTTTGATTAAGCCTGTAAGAATGCACCAGGTCATTGGCGTTCAGCATTTTTTCCATTAGCCCTTCTTCGTCATGTTGATTACTAAAATATATATCATGGTAGTAAGCAAGCCTGTCCCAAATCCAGTCGTAGGCAGCCAGTGAATCGCGCACATTTTGCTTTCGTATAAGCCGTAACCCGCCCGCATTTCTAAGTTGGTTAATAGTACCCGTATTGCGGACATAGACGCGGTCCCACTCGGCCCTCCTCATCTGACGGTATACATAACCAGGGATAGATTTTGCACCCGCGTTATTTTCAAAAAACAGGAAAATAGAATCAATCGACTTCAATCGCTCGTCTTTTAAAGCGAAACCTGCTTTTAAACTGGCAGTATCCGAGGCGAGATCCTTAACCAGCGATTCCATGTACTGTTTTTCACGGTCGTGGTCGGTAATTTTTTCGCGAATGTTTTCGGCTATGAAACCCATAAACACGGCAAGGAAAATCATCAGGCCCTCAAGCATATATTCTTTAAAGCCTTTCTTTTCTACTTCGGGGTGGTGGTGTACTTCCATTGTGGATGGTTTATTGGTTCATTGGTTTATTGTTACTCGGGGCTATATTCACGCTCAAAATGATCAATCAAGGCCGTTGCCCGCAGTTTGAACCTGCGAAGCTTATTATCCTGGGTTTTTATTACCCGGTTATAAAGCAAAAGGTCGTTAAAAAATTCATTAACCGACGCTTTGTCGTTTGAAGTTAACAGAGGTGTTGAAATATGCACCACTGAATCTGAGTGTATTTGCTCAACCGCTCTAAAGGGTATTAACTTTACCAGCATTTCTCTTACAATATCCTGGCGCTCCTGAAATATTGTGGATTCGAAATTCTGATAATTTTGAACGTCATGATCAAATACGACGATAGAATCCTTATCCGCTTTTTTCAATAAACGAAAACCACCGGCATTTTTCAATTGCTGCAGTGTACCATCGGCAAAGTTAAATGCGCGGTTCGACATGGAGTTGGTCAGCAAGGGTACAAGGCACCCTGTTAACCTGCTGTCCTTTTGTAGCGTATCATAACAGGATGAAAGCCGATCCAGGCCGGCGATCTTTTTATCATCGAATGCGATCAGCACGGCAAAGCTGGCGGTGTCGGCCTTCAGGTCCTGCACGAATGACCTGATATACTCTTTGCCCTTTGAGCTATCCGAAATGCTTTCCCGGATATTTTCAGCAATAAATCCCATCAATACGGCCAGAAAGATCATGAGCCCTTCCAGCAAATACTCTTTAAAACCTTTCTTTTCAACTTCGGGGTGGTGGTGTACTTCCATGTTTCAGTTTGTTCTAATGAACTCCTTTGGAGCAGTTTTGAGTTTGCAGTTGGCAGTATTCTTACTTATATCAAAATTTATAATTCTTAATTATTAAATGCTCAAGATCAGTTTCTATATCTTTTTGCCTTAAAAGCGACTTACGGTAGTGCCACTTTAATGCTAATTCCAGCGACCCTACCCTATTCGCATACTCGATAAGCTGCATTTTGTCCATTGTCATCAGCCTGGCGCCAGGCTCTATTGCAGATTTCGACCCTTTATCCCCGGGATGCGCAAGGTCTTTAGTATAATTCATATCGAAAATTTTCAGGCCGTCATCCCAATAATTTTGTACGTTCTGGTTAAAAACGTTCATATCTAATTTTACATCCTCTCTCGTAGCCCAGTAGTGGGTTATTGCGTCCGTAACTTCCTGATCTTGTATCAGGCGCAGGCCGCCGGTATTTTTTAGTTGTACAGACGCCGCATCCGAAAACTCGAAACCAACTAAAAAGCCGGCTTTCATATTAAGCTCATATAATTTCACCTGCACACTGTCTGTAAGCTTTGGTGAATGAAGACATCTGAATAAAGAGTCGAGTTCGACTATGTCACTTTTTGTGTAAGCGATCTCTTTGTCTATTTGAACCGAATCCTTCTGCAGGTCTGCAACCATCGCGTGCATATATTGCTTCTCCCTTTCCCTATCTGCCAAATGCTCACGCAAGCTTTCGGCAAAAAAGCCCATCATCACTGCAATAAATATCATCAGGCCCTCAAGCAGGTATTCCTTAAGGCCTTTCTTTTCTACTTCGGGGTGGTGGTGTACTTCCATGTTAGTGTTTGCTGTTTTAAGTTTGCAGTGGGCAGTTCTTTAATTCATTTATCTCTGGGTATGCTAACTGCCAACCGGCAACTGCAAACTTCTGCCCATCTTCCAGACTTTCGGACTCATTCTTTCACTCATTGTTTAAATTGTATTCTTTCCTTAGTTCCTGGAGTAGTTTATGATTTGCTGCCACGTATGCAGGGTAAATAGTCTGTTTTGTCGATCTTAATATCAGCATATAGTATGCGGCAAGCGCAATGGCATCGCCACTTTTAAGATCGGCCATGTTTCTTATTTGTGCCGGCGTTGCAGAATGAAAGCTGGTTTGCTTAATAGCGTCTGTAATAGAAACTTTCCCATTTTTTGTATAAGCATCATACCACGTAAAATCAAAATATCTCAGCACAAAGGGCCTCAAATACTCCTCATTAAAGGTGTATTCGTGCGCATTCCTATCCCTTACTTTAAAAATTGCCGTATTGATATTACTGATCGCATTTTGGAGTTCGATACTTTTAAAATAGCGTAGCGTCCCCGAATTTCGCAATTGGTTCAATACACCATCATTCGGGTCAAAGGTTACCCCGGCGGTAATCATGTAGGTCCAGGTAAAACTCGGATAAAACCGGTCGGATAAATGCGTAAGGCTGCTGTCTTTCAGGTACCGCATAAAATACAGCATTTGCTCATCTTTTTGGTCGCGTAAAACTAGTTTATCATGCATCGCGATCGAGTCCTTATAAATCTCCTGGTACAGGCTTTTAGCTAACTCTTTAGCTTTCCCGTTTTCCGAAATATTTTCCCGCATGGTCTCGGCAAAAAAGCCCATGCTCACAGCAAGGAAAATCATTAAAAATTCGAGAAAATACTCTTTCCAGGGCTTTTTCTCGTGGTGCAATTGCGGATGGTGGTGTACTTCCATTTTTAGTTTATTGGTTCAATTGTTCATTAGGGCATTTTGTATTTCTAATCGTTCCGACTTCCCACTTCTTTTCTCACTCCCGGTCAAAATGATATTCTTTCCGCAAGGCCTGCAATACCTGGTGGCTATCTTCTATATAAGGATCATAATATTGCTGCTTTGTGGCCCTTGCTATCAGCAGGTAATAAGCTGCCAGGGCTTCGGCATCATCTCTTTTAAAAACATCGGCATTTCTTATCCGGTGCGGTTCTTGTGAGTGATAGTCATTCTGTTTTATCGCTTGCGGGTTCGAAAGCTTGCCATTCTGCGTCCATTCATTATGGAACGTAAAATCATAGTGTTTCAGCAAAAATGGCCTGCCAAACTCTTCCACAAAAGCATATTCCTGGGTATTCCTGTTGCGCACATTCAAAGCGGCGACATTCATCCGGCTGATCGCATTTTGCAGCCTGGTCCCCTTAAAGTAACGCAACGTTCCCGAATTTCTTAACTGGGTCAATATGCCGTCGTTAGGCTCAAAAATGATAGCAGTGGTCATAACAAACGACCAGGTGAAGCTCAGATAAAATTTATCTGAAGGATTGACAAGGCTGCTGTCCTTCACATATCGCATGAAATAATTGAGTTCGCGGTCTTTTTCCGCCCTCATCGACAGCTTGCTCTGCATGTTGACGGAATCTGCATAAACTTCCTGGTACAGGCTTTTGGCCAGTTCTTTCGCGTGCGAGCTCTCGGAAATATTTTCCCTTACCGTTTCGGCAATAAACCCCATAAAAACGGCAAGAAAGATCATCAATCCCTCAAGCAAATACTCTTTCCAGGGCTTCTTCTCGTGATGTAATTGCGGGTGGTGGTGTACTTCCATATTAGCGATTGGTGATTGGTGATCAGTCATTGGCATTAGGCATTTTTCCTTCCGACCTCAGACTTCTTATTTCCTGGCTCTTTGCTCTTGATTCTTTTTTTACTCACTCGTCTTTCAATTTATATTCTTTTTTGATCGAGCCCATTAACGCCACCGCACCATCCCTGCTCCACCCCATAAAAAAAATATAATTTTTCAAACCCATTTCATATTCAGCTACTTTATTGTTAAGTGTTTGCAAGGCAGCCGGATTTCTATTTAAAAGTGTTAATGCCGGGCTCTTTGTTAGGATATTCCCATAATGATAAGTGGGAAGAAAACGTGCGTCCCTGTGATCAAATCCTTTTACCAGGTCGTCAAAGTATGCCCAATTAAGAAACTCGTCATTTGTTTTCCTCAACTCTTCCTTAAGCTCACTTGGCAAAAACGATTGCGCTGCCATTACACGCCTGTCATAATAGTCGGATATGTCGGCAACCAATTTCTTATCCGCTATTAACCGCAGCGACCCTGAATTTCTCAGTTCGGTATAAGCCGATATATTAAACGTGGCCCTTGCTAACCCAGCCGTGTACTTCATTGAAAAATAGTAAAGTTTATTCCCGTTCACGTTACCAGCAATACCCTTTTGCAGTTCAGCCCTAAGGGAATCCAGCCCCAGGCAATTATTTTGGTCACTGGCTATGTTCCTGTTGCAGCGGGTAGTATCATACTTCAGGTTATTCACCATCTCCCTGATGTACTCCTTTTCCCTATTATGTTCCACAACAGACTCCCGCACATTTTCAGCGATAAAGCCCATAAATACGGCTATAAATATCATCAGGCCCTCAAGGATATATTCCTTTAAGCCTTTCTTTTCTACTTCGGGGTGGTGGTGTACTTCCATTTTCTAGTTTATTAGTGTCTGCTATCCTTCTTTCGGTCTCTCCTATCACTTATCTTTTATGTCATATTCCTTTTGCAGGGTATGGATTAAGTTTGTGGAGTGCATCTCCATTTCTTTCAGGCGTTCAACATAAAAAGATACCACGCCGCCATAAACCGAGGCCGCGTTACCTGCTATGGTCAGTGTTTTTTTATCGTGGGTCAACAGCATGTCACCGTAAGCAGCATCGCCTGGTTTCAGCATCGCCAGTTTTGTTTTACCGTCAAGTGTGCTCCAATATTTCAAATTAAATATTTGCTCGGTTAGTTCAGCCCAGTTGTTCAGGTAATGTTCATAGGCTGCCTGCTGATCCTTCAGTTTCTTTGCCTCCTCATCGTAAGCTATGATGCTGTCTGCTGCTGCTTTTTTTCTGATCAGCCGCATTCCTCCCGAGTTTTTCATTTGGCTTATTGTCCTTTCAACCGGGTTGACAATTTCCGGGTAATAAGTTGCATGAAGATATAGACGGTAAAGAACAGCGTCATTAGTTGTTGACGGGTCATAATCAAAGCACATTTCTTCCACCGAATGAATAGCCTTTAGACGGGCTAAATTCGCTTTGATGCACCGATGAATAGCTGCGGTATCTGTGCGCGCATCCTCGATCATCGATTTAATATATTCGTTCCCCTTTGACGCATCGCCGATTCCTTCCCTGATGCTTTCGGCAAAAAAGCCCATCATTACGGCCAGGAATATCATAAGGCCCTCAAGGATATATTCCTTTAAGCCTTTCTTTTCTACTTCGGGGTGGTGGTGTACTTCCATTATGGTTGATGTGCTTTATTCGTTCTCCGGCGGGTATTGTTTATTTATAGTTGCTATAATTTTTGTTGCTAAATTTAATTGATCTTTAAGTAGTGGCAGATATTGACCTGTGCCTGAATTATACAGCGTGGCACAAACATTAACAAAGTCAGTTAGTTGACTTTTGTCAGCTATTGCCTTCGTTGCAGGTGCCCTTTCTTTGCCGGTCGATGTAATGTTGTACAAGGTGGCATACCAGTTGAATGTTCTCCATCCGGCTTTGTGCTGCTCCATTCGTATATTTTCAAAACGGTCGTGCATCTGCTGCAGCCTGAATTGATTGTTCCAGTATTTCAACATTGAGTCAGCTATGGCCTTATTCCTGATCAGACGCATTGAACCGGTACCCTTGAGCTGTGAGGAGGTGCGATCGTTAAAAAATACATCAACGCTGTGCCCTGCACCAAACGACATCTGCAAGACGAGCGAATCAGGTTTTTGTGTAAGTTTATTGGTAGCATATAACCTGATAATACTATCACAATTCGTAATATCCCTGTTGAGCCGTCTAATGCTATAATGTAAAGCGGCGGTATCCTTTTTCAGGTCCTCCGCAAACGAACGGATATACTCTTTTTCCTTTTTATTGTCGCTGATGTGTTCGCGCAGGCTTTCTGCGAAAAACCCCATGGTAACGGCTAAGAATATCATCAAACCTTCAAGAATGTATTCCTTAAAGCCTTTCTTTTCTACTTCGGGGTGGTGGTGTACTTCCATTTGTCAGTTTGCAGTTTTTAGTTTGCAGTTATTATTTCAATTTATTCATTTGCCTGCAAACTGCCCAATGACAACTGCAAACTTTTTTCCTCTCACTCATTTTCCAAATTATATTCGCTTTTCAATTCAGACAATACCCTGCCCGATACTTCGAGCAGCTTGTTATATTCCTGCATCGAGCGCATCCGCAGCAATTTGGCTATCATTATATAATTTATCCACTCACGCGTTGTAGCTACGCTACGGTCAGTAAAATAAAGTTCGTGCGTTATTTTGCTGCCGAATCGAAGATCATACCCCACCTCAATATTGATCATGTGTATGCTGAATGGGATATATTTGTCGGTTATAAACTTCAGGTCTATATCATCACGGTTCTCTACTTCCTTCGACTGCAACTCATACTCATTCATCAGGTTTGCCATTTTCTGCTTGAAAAAACGCAGCGAACCGGACGATTTGATCTGTTCGTAGCTGCCAGACGACGGATGAAAGGGATAAACGTTCGTAGGGATTTGCCCCTCACGGTATAAGACTGTATCGTTCTGCTTCCCGACAGGCAAGTGCAGCATGGCGGCACTACTGTCGCAAGCGGCCAACTTGTGCTTACTAAAAAGAATGGCTGCGTGGAGCTGTGCAGTATCCTTTTTAATGCTTTCGTAGTACGACTGGGCAAATTCAGCGGTACGCTTATGTTCTGTGATGCTCTCGCGGATATTCTCGGCGATAAAACCCATCAACACAGCCAGAAATATCATCAGGCCCTCAAGGATATATTCCTTAAAGCCTTTCTTTTCTACTTCGGGGTGGTGGTGTACTTCCATTTTCTAGTTTGCAGTTATAAGTTTGCAGTGGGCAGTTATCTATTCAACTATTGTATGTCTGCCAGCTGCCCACCGGCAACTGCAAACTTCCTCTTTCACTCATCCTTCAAATGATACTCTTCCTTTAAAACTTTCAATAACATGGTTTCCTGGTCAAATACTCTTTTGTATTGGCCGAGCATATCGTTCAGTAAATTATCTACTTCATCTATTCGTTTTAAATAATTTTCAAACACTCGCTTATCGTAAGTTTTAAATTTAACATCAGCGGGGATATCATTCAATGCAACAAAACCGTTGCTGTTTTTGGCATTGTTTACATAAAGCTTGGCTACTACGTTTCGCTGCACTTGTCTTGGAGTAAACGATGTGCTTGCTGTGTCTACCTGGTGCTCCACTCCGGTTAAAAATGCGCTGTATTTAATATATTCATTGATATGGGTGCCCAAGGTCAATATCTCGGCTTTTACCTTTTCTCTTTCTATTAAATTAAAGGCTCCCGCATCTTTAAGTACATTCAATGCCATTTCCGGCGGTGCATAAGTGTTCCAATCTGTAGCATTGAAAATGCCCATGGTTATTTTTCGCTCGTTGCCTTTTAGGGGCAGGGAGTCAATGTATTTATTTACCGAATCGGTCCAGCGGTTATGGGCCGGCATATAGGTATAGATCAAGTCGTTGAGTTTTGCTGTATCCTTTTTAATATCTCTTACCAGCGATGCGATGATCTGATTTTCCTTTTCATTGTTGGCTATATGTTCCCGCAAGCTTTCCGCAAAAAAACCCATAGTAACGGCCAGGAATATCATCAAACCCTCCAAAAGGTATTCCTTCCAGGGTTTTGGCTTATGTTCTAATTGTGGGTGGTGGTGTACTTCCATTTTTATGATCTGGGTTTAGGCGAAAAAAATCGACCGCCGGAAAATCATGAAATACGAAAAGAAGTGGCAAACGCTCCATTGTGACCGGCTAATAGATTTAGAAGTCTAAATATATTAAAATATCTGGCAGAGAAGATATTGTGGGCTTAAATTAAAGAAGATTATAATCAGGAATATCACGGCACATCCGCCAGCATCATCCGGATGTCTTTTTGCAATTCCATATTTTCAAAATCAGAAGCCTCATGCCCGAGCTCGTTATTCAGCATCACTAACTTTGCTGAAAGCAGTTTGGCAAAGACCATAGCAGGTATTGGGTTAACCATGTGGTCCTGCCGGGAGACTACAATAAGCATCCTCGCCCTAATATGAGCTGCCACCTGTTTGAGCGACCCATCATAGTCCCTGGCGATATCGTGCCCTATAATGGCGTTTAATTGGTAATAGGTATTATTCCAGTCGGGCGCTGTGGCCGTATCAATTTTTTGCTGCCAAACCGCAAAACTATCACGCGACATTACGCGCGTTTTGTGGTCGGGCGTAGTTGATGCAAATTCCAGCATCATACTTGCCGCGGGGATGATAGGGTTACTCTTGTAGTTACCGTGATTGAAAGAACTATCGGTTTCTATTATTTTACGGAATATATCATAATACATCAGGTCGTAGCTGGAGGGCTGCGGCGAGCCCACTATCGGTATCAGCCTTTCCGTAAACGATGGGTAGCTTACCGCCCACTGGAAGGTTTGGGTACCTCCCATGGAAATACCCATAACCGCATAGAGGTGCCTGATGCCCATTTTTTTGGTTAGCATCTCATGCTGCCCGGCCACTATATCCCGTATAGAAAATTGCGGAAAATTCGGTCCGTGCTGATTTTTACTGTTTGATGGAGATGATGATACGCCATCACCAAATGCATCAATAATGATCAAAAAATAACGGGTAGTATCAATTACATCCCAGGGAGCTGTATAACGCTCAATATCTTTAGACGTCCCTCCGAACCAGGTCGGGAAAAGTATCGCGTTATTTTTGCCTTCATTAAGTTTACCATAAGTGCGGTATCCTATGCGGCAATCCAATATTTCAGCACCCGATTCAAGTTTAAAATTCCCAATGTCAGCGTATTTTTGCCTGTCCGGCATATAATCGGGGTCAGCCTGCTGTGCGTTGCAAATACCACAGCACAACACAAGTATAAGCAGTAGAATATTTTTCATTCGTTTCTAAATTTATCAGAATGATACGCTGGTATAAGGGATATATTAATTGGGATAATATATAAATGCATTAAGTGAAAAAAAGTTTCATATACGCCCGGATTTCAAGTACTTATTTTAACCTTAGGCGAAAATTGGTTAATTTAATTCCCGTAAATGAAAACCATTGACGACTTGCTGCTTCTCGGCGATCCGCGCCTGTACCAGGTGTGCGAACCTGTAAATCAAAATGAATTGCCATTAGTAAAAGAATGGGTGAGCGACATGCGCCATGTGATGGGGCAAATAAGGGAGCGTTACCATTTCGGCCGTGCCATAGCTGCTCCGCAACTGGGTATTATGAAACGGCTTATTTACATGAATATTGATAAACCCGTCGTTTTCATTAACCCCGAATTGCTTGATTTAAGCGATGAGAAATTTGAACTCTGGGACGATTGTATGAGCTTTCCTAACCTGCTGGTCAGAGTGTCCCGGCACAAGTCATTAACTATTAAATATTTGGATGAAAACTGGCAGCCAAAGCAATGGAAGATGGAGGATAGTCTTTCAGAATTACTTCAACATGAGTATGACCATCTTGAAGGAATATTATGTACGATGCGGGCTGTGGATGAAAAGGCTTTTAAATGGAGGGTGTAGGTATCTACCTTGTAAAAGCCATAAGATCGAACAAAAAGTGAAATACGACGAGTACCGTCAAATTTTGATATTTCAGATAGTAAACTGCGCAGATCAAACCAAACAGGAAAGTAAATATACACTCCGACAAGTTACCGTATCCCAGGTGCAAAAGTGAAAAAATAAGTGCCGATAAAATGACTGGCGCATAGTTGGATTTAAAGATCAATGTTAGCCTGGGTAGTATGTAACCTCTTAGCAATAACTCTTCTGTTATACCGGCGCTCATACAGATGAAGAAAACGGTCAGTTCATTTTGTTTGATGATCTTGCGCCAATAACGCATAACGGTATAATCATCATGAAATCCAAATTTAAAAGGTATGGCCGATATGAGCTGGGCACAAAAAACAAGGAGAAATAATGCTATGATGCTGACAATGAAGAAGGAAATGCTGAACTTTTGCTCTTCCCAAAGCAAAAATGGCCTGTCCTCCACTTTAACAGCATATTGGTATAATACCGGCAATGTGATCCAGGTTACAGCCGTTGAGATGATCAGCCGCCATAAGGGGAGGAAGTTTTTTAAGAATAACAGCGTGTCGGTGATAGGAGCAAACAAAATTGCTATGGCTATACCAGCCAGTATAATGGTGTTATATTGTCTTTTAGCTACGCGGTCAAGTTCGTCGTCCATGTGAAAAATAGGTTTTTGAAAGTAATCAAATTGCCGTTCATTACAAAACCCTCAGGGCGCTACTTTATCAATTTATAAAAATGCGTCCCAATTTCCAGGCTTATGATATCGATCATAAAATGGACCACAATAAGCACTTTGATGTTGCGATACTTCTGATAATAAGCGCCAAACAAAATGCCAATCAGGAAAGTGAAAATATATTCGCGCAAACTCCGGTAGCTATAATGCAGTGATGCAAATGCAAACGCAGAAATGACAAGAGGCATGTACCTGTTTTTAAACAGCAATGATAACCTCGTTAAGATGTATCCCCTGAAAATAAGCTCTTCAGTTACGCCAGCCGTAACGGCGGTAAACAACATCAGCCAGGGACGGTTCATAAACGTTGTTATAATTCTCTTGAAAGCAGCATTATTTTCATGCCAGCCCAAAAACCTGGGCATACTTCCAATTATCCCGCAAGCCAAACTTAAAAAGTAGAGTGCTACAACAGAAACCAAAAAGAACCCAATATCGGCGGGCTTATCCTCCCATATCAAAAACTTGCAGTGCTCCACTTTGGAAGCATAAAGCATCAAAAACAATACCTCGGCCCAAAATATAAACCTGGAGTAAAGTACCTTTTCCGGGTAACTCAGGCCGGATACAATTATAAGCAACGATAATACGAACGGGAACACGATAGCGATAACCACGCCCGCCAGGCTGATTAGATTTTGACGGCGTTTTTGAATGGGAAGTAATTGGTCATCCATTATGATGGGATTTAGATTTTTTGAAAGTAGTTAAATTGTTCCTTGATAGCAAAAGTTCCCTATTTTAGCATCTCTAAAATCCGCAAGTGGACCAGGAAGCCGCCCCCGCCATATCACCCCGAAAAATGCGCATTGCCAATGCGGTCTTCTTTTTTATATCGGGCTATGGCTATACTACCTGGACGTCACGAATACCATTCATCCAGCAACAACAACTCCACCTTAATAAGGCGCAATTTGGGGCAGCATTATTTGCGTTGCCCATCGGCCTGATTGTAACACTTCCGTTTACCAGCCGGTTGCTTACTACGTTCAGCAGCAACCGTATCATGCTCATTGGGGCTGTGGCCTTCAACTGTATGCTTGCATTATTGGGTTACAGCAATATGTACTGGCAGTTTATCATCATATTATTCTTTTTCGGCTCCTCACGAAATTTCCTCAACCTGTCTACCAATACGCAGGCAGTTGGCGTGCAGAAATTTTATAACAAAAGCATTATTACCACTTTTCACGGTATTTGGAGCCTGGCCGGCCTGGCCGGCGTAGCCACATCCTGGGTAATGGTTTACTTTAATATTCCTACCAACATACACTTGCTTGTAGTGAGTATTGGGCTTTGCATATTTTCATTCCTTGCCTTTCCCAATACTCTGCATCAAAAGCCCGAGCCACACGAACGCAAACCTATTTTTATCCTGCCCGATAAAGCGCTGCTTAAATTCGCGCTCATCTGTTTTGCCACGATGGCCTGCGAAAATGTAATGTATGACTGGAGTGGCATTTACATTCGTGAAGCCGTGCATGCAAGCGAAAAAACTGTAACGAACGGGCCGTTGTTTTTTATGGTCTGCGTGGCAATTGGCCGCTTCATTGGCGACCGGATGATAGGGCGCTGGGGTATTAAACAATTACTTATCAATAGTAGTGTACTTATCATGTCGGGCTTTGCTGTGGCAATCCTGTTTCCTAATGTGGTTGCCGCGCTTGCTGGATTTGGCCTCGTCGGCCTTGGTGTATCCTGTATCGTGCCATTAGTATATAGTATGGCCGGAAAATCAAAAACCATGAGCGGCGGGCCCGCAATTGCGGCAGTATCAACAATAGGTTATCTTGGATTTTTGTTTGTACCGCCTTTTGTGGGATTTGTGGCGCAAGCAGCCAGCCTGCAATGGGCGTTTGGGGTAATAGCACTGCTTGGCTTGCTTATATTTTGGATGGCGACGAAAATAAGGGAGGATGAATAGTTAAAATTACCTTTAAGATTTTTAGGATTTAGAGTTTAGCTTTCAGAATTTAACTCTATTTCACTTTCAGCTCAAAACTACCATCAGCAACATAAAATGCCGAACTCTTTTTGGTGTCCTTGGCCAGGTAGGTATGAAAAGTGCCTTTGGCAAGTAAAGTATCCTGGTTATATTTCTCAATGGATATGGTTCCGTAATCTTCGGGAGTTGCGTTACGGGTAAGTGTGTACGCCAAATCAGATTTACCTGCTGCGCTCATCAAAAATTGGCAACCGGCTACATTCCCGGGCATTTCGGCAATTGGCGCGCCTAAGGAACTGATACCGAAGCTAACTGTATGCGCTTTATTGATGGCGGTGATGCCATAGTATTCTTTACCTTCGATATTGATATTAACAAAGGCGATAGAATCCAGCGAGGCATCAAAAGTGTAAGTAGAGTCCTTTATCTTAACTTTTAGTGTACCCTTGCTTGCAAGGTAATTGCCAGGGGTAGAAGCGGCGTTAAGTTTTTGAGTGCTGTCCAAAACAGGCTGCGCAACCTTTACGTTCTCATCTTTTTGACAAGAAGAAAGGAAAACCGCAAGCAATAAAATAAGGCCCAAAAAGCGTATAGATAACCTCGCCATAAGCAACCGGTAAAAGATTAGTTAAATTTATACAATTAATTACGTTATGTAGACAAGTGCGGTTGCTTAAAGTTTAAATTTAACAAAAATTAACCTTTGTCTTAACGCGCAAGAGTTGTCACGACTGAAAACGATACGCTATATCCTAAAACAACTCGCCTACGTTTACAAAAAGCCCCTTTGACCCTTCTTTACCGAAACCGTAATCAACACAGATATTGGTTCGTGATACTTTATTCAGTTTAACGCGAAGTCCCGGTCCAAATCCTGGCTGTATGGTTTGAAAACGCGTGCCGGGAGCTGCCGAAAATGATTGACCATTCACAAAAAGCACGCCGCCAAGCAGATCATCGGCAGTAAGCCTGAAACGATATTCACTTTCGCCATAAACCATTTGCGCGCCCCGGAAGCGGCCCTGGATATACCCCCTGCCGGTATTGGTATTGCTATCCCATAAGGTAGCCGGAAGGTCGAGATAAGGTGGGTTACCGCTAAGTGTAAGGGAGTTATATGACCAAAAGGCAAGCACGTTGTGCGAATTCGCCGGGAACCGGAAATATTTGCGCACATCAACGATAATAGAATTCCAGTTGGAAGTGCTACCCAATGTCACCAGGTTTTCGCGAAACTGCGACATCGCATAAAATCCGCTTGTTGGGTTAATCGAACAATCCCTTGTATCATAAATACCTGTAACAGTTAGTCCTGATGAAACGGTATGTGTCCCGGTGCCGTAATTCCCAAAATCGGCAATAGCGCTGTTTATCTCCTGGTGTGATATACCCCAGTGATTATCCATCATATACCCTGCTCCTGCATAGAAACTGCCGGCTACATGCCGTAAGACTGTCTCGGAAAAACGGATATAGTTATAATTCATCGGGTCCTGGTTACCAATGTAGGAATTACTGCCAAGGCCGTACGTGCTTTGCGGATAACTGTAAAACTTCAACTCGCCGACGAAGTTATAATCGTTGTTTTTGTTCCATATATCCCACAACAGCGGCAGTGTAAACTGTGCGTTTTGAGTATAGCATGTACTGAAGTTGATAACGGATACCCTGGATTGAGGGGCAGTACGAAAAGCCACATTGCCAGAAAGCAAGACTGCCATGCGCGATTGCAGTTCATATCCAAATGCAGGCACAACTGAGAATACTGGCTTCAAACCCACAACATCAGATTTGGCTGCCGATGAAAACCCGGACCGAAATAGCGAATGGAGTACATCCATTATGTCAATTTGCCGCGTACTGTCTTTTCTGTTAACAGGTAATTTATTGGTGGCTGTGTCTGGCCCCAAGGCTCCAAAAACGTGTGCAGATAACAGCACGCATAAAATCAGTAAAGTAAATCTCCCGCAACGTATCATGATAGTGTTTAGCTGATCGACATATTTTAGCAAGCAGTCCAAGACTTTCAGCAATAGAAAAAACCCGTCTACTTTACTTTTTTTACGTTAGCATGACATCATTTGTTGCTTAAAATAGGTTGATAACGTGCTGAGTTATTAACAATTGTAGATTGCCGGTGTTGAATAATGGAAGAATAGAGAGACGTGAAAACCAGCTAAAATAGTTCGCCCACATTTACAAAAAGCCCGTGCGATCCCTGGGTACCAAAACCGTAATCAATGCTGATATTAGTCTTTGATACTTTATTTAGTTTAACACGTAGTCCCGGTCCAAAAGCCGGCTCCACAGTTTGCAGGCGGGTACCTGGCGCTGCCGAGAACGTCTCAGCATTAACAAAGATAACACCGCCGATAAGGCCGTTATTGGTAATATGATACCTGTATTCGGCTTCGCCGTAAACCATTTGTGCACCTCTGAATCGTCCCTGTATATACCCCCGGCCGGCATTGGTTGAGGCATCCCAAAGTGTCGATGGTAAGTCGAGATAAGGCGGTTTGCCGCTTAGCGTGAGCCAATCGTACGACCAGAAAGCCAAAACATTGCTGGAATTTGCGGGAAACTTGAAATACTTTCGGACATCAAGTATTAAAGAGCTCCAAGTCGTGGTACTACCCATGGTTTTCAGGTTCTGCCTGAACTCGTAAGTAGCATAAAAACCTTCCGATGCATTAATGGGCGAATCGCGGGTATCATACTGACCGTTTAGGGTAAACCCGGATGACGTGGTGTGCCGGTTAGGCTTATTAAGGCTTTTTTTGGGTACATAGTTTGTATAATCGGATACCGTTCCATTCTCCGTTGGCTCGATAGTAATATCAGCATGGTAATCTATGATATACCCACCGCCAATGTAAAAATCACCGGTGATTTTTCGTAATGCAATCTCCGAAAATCGCAAGTAATCGTAATCCATTGGCGCCTCATTCTCGATATTTGAGCTGCTTCCCAATCCAAAGGTGCTCTGGGGATAATGGTACAACCGAATCTCTCCCACAAAATCATAATTATTGTCATGGCTCCATATACTCGATTGTATCGGCAGGGTAACCTGCTTATTTTCCGTGTAGGCAAGGCTCGATATAATTGTTGATACATTTGATTGGGGAGCTGTACGAAATGCTGCATTCCCCGCCAGCAAAACAGCCAGGCGTGATTGTAAGGAATACCCCAATGCCGGCACAACAGAGATCACAGGTTTTAGTCCGACAGTATCCTTTTTTGCCGATGGTTTCAGATGAAATACGGTTTGCAGCACATCCCCCATATCTTTCTGATCTGCCCTATCCCGTTTAGCAGCAGCCAGACTATCGGGAACTTTTAGCGGGATGTATTTTGTATTCTGGGCATACAAGGAGGAGGAGACCAGCCCCAAAAGGATCAGCAGGAAAATTTTCGCAGAAATGCGTGCCATAAAATAGTTTAGCTGACCAGGGTTTTATGCGTTTGGCTTTTGACGTTAAAAACAATCGACAGTTTAACGAAGTAATAAAAACTTTGTTATTAAAAAAATATAGTACTATTAAGTAAAGGCATTATCTGTAAGATTGTTACAATTTGAGCCTTTTAATAAGAGCTTTAAAACACTTCACCCACTGTCAAAAATAAGCCTCTTGATCCCTGGTTGCCAAAGCCATAATCGATATCAAGGTTCGTTTTTGATGCCTTGCTTAATTTGATACGTAACCCAGGACCAAAACCGGGTTGTATCGACTCCAATTTAGTGCCCGGGGCTGCCGAGAAAGATTCGCCGTTTAAAAATGCCACACCACCTATAAGGCCATTGCTGGTTATTTTAAAACGGTATTCACTTTCAAGATACAGCATTTGAGCTCCGCGGAAGCGGCTTTGAATATACCCGCGGCCGGTTGTAGAATAAGTGTCCCATGATGTACTTGGTAAATCAAGATAAGGAGGTTTACCCCCCAGGACCAGCCAGTCATACGACCAGAAAGCAATTACATTATCCGAGCTTGCTGGCAGTTTATAGTATTTGCGTAAATCTATTACTATGGATTGCCAGTTACTACTGCTACCCAGCCCTTTTACATAATTATAATATTGTATAGCCCCATAAAAGCCTTTTGACGCGTTGACAGAAATATCGCGGCTATCATACAATGCATTAAGGCTTACGCCGGATGATACTGACCTGCTTGATGTCCCGTATAGCTGATAATCCGATATTCCGCCTTCCTCGGGCTCTTTGTTGGTAATATTCCAATGGTCATCAAGCCGGTACCCTGCCCCAAGGAAGAAGTTGCCACTGATCCGTTTAAGCACTACTTCCGAAACACGCAACAAATTATACCGCATATGTTGCTTATCCTCTATATCCGAATTACTCCCCAATCCATAAGTGCTTTGCGGGTAAATATAGAAACGGGTATCGCCTACAAACAGGTAGTTGTTGTCAGCTGTCCAGATGTTCGAAACAATCGGTAGTGTAAACTGCCGGCGTTGCGTGTAGCCCATACTTGTAGTGATGGCCGATATCTTGGAATCAGGCGAAGACCTGAAGACGATATTCCCTGTTAATGTGGCCGCAGCCTCCGTTTGGAGCGAATACCCAACTGCCGGCACAAATGTAATAATTGGCTTACGTCCTATAGTATCGATCTTCGCTGGTTTATAGTTTTTGGTAAAGATGGATTGCAAAACATCGTTAAAGTCCTTCTGCTCCGCTGTGTCTTTCTGCACGCTGGTCGAAGTGTCTTTTATTTTGGCGGGATACCGGGTTAAGGGTATAAGCTTTTTGTCCTGTGCATAAAGCTTGTTTGCAAGAAATACGGATACTAAAAGAAAAAGACTTACAGCGAAAGTACGCTTCATAAATATAGCTAAGGGGCATCCCTTAACTCATTCTTCTAATTAAGATCAACCCCTGCAATAATAAAACTTTATCTCTGCTTAAAGAAATCAAACCCGTGTGCTAAGATAAAACGGACACAAATATTGCATTTCTAAAACGCCGGATAAGAAGTGGGCTCAGCCACTGTATGCCCGATCACCAGTTCAGCAATCTCCGGTATAACAGCAATCTCGGTTTCATTGTGCGGCGTTCCATACGTTGCCAGGGCATCTGATTTTTGCTGAATCCAGCTTGCATCAGGCGTTATGCCCTTATCCATCTTATCCAGTGCATCAAGGCCAATGGCAGCAGCTGCAGCAAGATTCCTGGAATGATCTTGTACCTCTGCCAATCTCCTATTCCCGGCAAACAAGCGCTGTATCAACGCGTCATTTTGCTGCCATGCCAGCAAATAAGTTTTAATAGCTGCTTCCGCATCCTTATCATGTGTTTCAAGAAAAACTTTCACCAGGTGCCTGAATTTCCGCTTTGCGTCCGAATCAACAAATACGATATCGGAAACAGATGTTAATGGCGAAGTTTGGTAAGAGGCCTGTTCAGGTTTAAACATTATCGCCATCATTTTACGATAGCCTTTTATCGGCGTCAGTACATCTGTCAGTGTTTGCAGATGCTCTATCGGTTGGCCATTTGTAAGCCGCCGCAATGCGCGTTCATAATTACTGATATGCAACAGTCCCTGCTCATCCAGTTGATTGCTTAATGCTGATAGCCTGCGGTACATATCGTCCACATCGTTAACTGATGCAGGCGACCATAACCGTTCAGCAATAGCGCCCGCCCGTGGCCAGATACGGGTATCAATATTATCGTTAGTGGCCAGTTCGGTCCATTGAGCGGCTTCACCTCCTAAAATATTTGAATTAACAGTGTCCACGAAAGCAGGGTTGTTATAATGTATGTATGCCGGCATAAAAACGTCGAGATAAAACCATTCAGATATCAACACCGGGTTATGTGCGGCTATATCGCCGACGTTAGCGGTTGGCTTTATAAAACCGTTATCTGCCGGTATCCATTTATGCACAATGGCGTCTTTAGGCAGTTTGTCATTATAAATCTCTTCCCAGCCTATCATCTGCCGGTGATGTTTTTTCAGTATATCATGTATCCTTTGCACAAAATACTGCTGCAAATCATTCGTGCTTTGCATATTGTGCTGTTGCATATACGACGCGATGGCAGGATTTAGTTTCCAGGCCAGTCCGTTATTTTCATCTGCTCCGATATGCATATAACCTGCCGGAAAAATCGCCGACATTTCGCCTATAAACTTGTCCAGGAACGCATAAAGCTTCTCATTCGTCGGGTCAAAAGTAGGCGCCTCAAGGTTTGCTATAATATCGGCAATGGACGTTGCTTTGGGTATATTGGGATCCGGATGCTCCTTTTGCCACTGATTCCTCGGGCCTGGACGATACGGTCCCGGCTGACTGGCCAGTTCGGGATAACCTGCAAACCAGCTTTGTGAGTGCCCGGGCATATCAAACTCAGGAACGATGATCATGCCCCTGTCTTTGGCGTAAGCTACCAGCTCCTTCAGTTGGGCCTGCGTATAATAATCGCCATTCGAGCCTTTCTGATGCAGTAAGGGGAATAATTTAGATTCAACTCTAAATCCTTCGTCATCCGTTAAATGCCAATGCAACACGTTCATCTTCACCGCAGCCATGGCGTCAATGTTCCTTTTCATTTCATCAAAGGATATAAAATGCCGCGCAACATCTATCATCAATCCTCTCCACTTAAAGCGCGGCGAATCTTCGATAGTGACACACGGTAAATAATAGCCGTTATCATCTTTTCCTAATAGCTGAACCAATGTTTGCAAACCATATAAGGCTCCTGGTGTAGATGGCGCATTCAGTATAATTTGCTTTTCATCAACCTGCAATGAATAACCTTCATCTGTGCCAATTGCAGGGCTTGCTTTCGTTTTCACCGTTACTGTCACGGACGCCGCCGTTATCGTATCCGCTTGTGTAATGTATTTCTGGCCAAATACGAGTCCAGTTTTGCGGTTCAAGGCCTGGTAAGCGCGGTTAACAGCATCATACAGAATAGTATCATTCGCATTTCCCTGTACCCGAATTGTAAACTTATTTGAGATACGGAAACTGCCTGATTTCGCAATTACCTGCTTAGGCATAGGCATTAAATTCAAAGTGTTTTGTTGTGCAGTAACAGCAAGGTGGCAAACAAGGAGGGCTGCCAAAAATGTAAACTTCTTCATTATTTAGTCTTTATGATATGGATTGCTTTCAATTATTTTGATTCCTTTTTCAGTACACATACCCCGCATGTACACTTCAACCAGGTTTTTAAAGAGCTCATGGGGGTTACTGTTAAGTTCTTTGTAGCTCTCGGTTCGTGTTATAGAAGTATATAAAGTCACGATACCCATTAAAACTAATTCGGGTTTGATATAGCTGATGAAATATCCCTCATTTATGCCATTTTGAATGAGCGGAAGCATCAGGCTGCCATAGTTCTCTTCTGTGCGGTTTATAGCAGCGTTTTGCAATTCAGGATAATAATAGTTCAGGTCGTGAAAAAAGTCATGACTAACACCAAAGTCCTTACTGAATGCAGAACGGAACAGGGTAAGCAGTTTGCCGACGGCATTGTCTTTTGTGCTTACGATAAGGCTGAGTTCATTGAAATAGCCATCATACAACAATTTGAGGCATGCAGCAAGCAGTTCCTCTTTGCTCGTAAAATGCTTATAAACTGTCTTGGTTGATATTCCCAAAGGCTCAACCAACTTTTTGATGGTCATGCTCCGGATACCAAACTGCATAAAACGCTCCAGCGCTACTTCTGTTATTTTATCCTTCATTTGGAAAATATTAATGAGTTTGTATTTTCCGGTAAAAGTAATGGAAAATATTAATAAACAAATATTTTCCAAAAAAATTAAAAGACGCTTATTTAAGCACAGACATCGTCAGATCGATAATGCCTTTGAAAAGTTTTTTATCATTAATGGATTTCGCGGTAACGCGAACCCCCTTTATATTGTTCAGGATAAATCCAGCCAGCGCGCGCGGGTCCTGTTTGTTTGCGATCTCGTCTTTTTCCTGGCCGTTTTTTATGGCATGGTAAAAGTATTCCTCCACTTCCCTATCGCTTTGGCAAATGATATTGTTTACCTCCTGGTCATGCGGAGCAACCTCAACAGCCGCATTTACCAAAAAGCAGCCCTTATGTTCCTCGTCGTTTAAAAGCTCGCCTATTATAAATTCGAGCAACTCTCTCACAGCATCTCTGGCAGATTTTGCTCCACCGATAATTGCTTCCATTTTGCCGGAAACCGTTTTCTTGTAATTCTCAAGCGATTTAAGAAACAGCGTATGCTTATCACCATAGGTATCATACAAGCTTGAGCGGCTAATACCTAACCCATCAACCAAATCCTGCATGGACGTGCCATTATAGCCCTTCCGCCAAAAAAGGTGCACTGCCCTCGTCAGTACTTCATCCTCATCAAAATCTTTAGTTCTCGCCATAGCAGAAAAGCCTTGCCTGTTTAAGGCAAAGCTATCATTTTTTTGATTGTGACCAGTTATCCGTGATCAGTTACTCAAGAAGTTATACGTGTTAACTAATCACTAATACCAGTCACCGATACTTATCTTACCCCGCCACCGGCTAATATAGTTTCACCTGTCAGCCATGCTGAATCATCAGAGGCCAGGAATACAGCAACCGGTGCAATATCATTTGGTTGACCGATTCGGCCAAGCGGGGATGTCTGCTCTGCCCACTTTTGTAAATCACTGCCAATGAAACCTGCAGTGTGAGTGCCTTCCGTTTCGACCACTCCCGGATTGATAGAGTTCACACGGATTTTTTTCGGGCCCAATTCTTTGGACAATACATGTGTTACAGCATCAACAGCACCTTTAGTAGCTGTATAAATGGAACTCCCGACAGGCGTAATGCGACTAACAACTGACCCAATGTTGATTACACTACCACCATTTACGCCGAAGTTCTTAACCGCACCCTGTGTAGCCAAAAGCAATCCAAGTACATTGGTATTAAACTGGCGATGAAACTCATCTTCGGTAACTTCCTCTATCCCGCCAAATTTATAAACCCCTGCATTGTTTACCAGGATATCAACTGCACCAAATGCTTCTTTGGTTTCGGCAAACAGGCGGTCAATATCAGCAGTTTTAGATACATCACCTTGAACGGCAATAGCCTTACCCCCGTTGGCGGTAATTTCGGCAACTACTTTATCAGCACCGTCTTTAGCTGATGAATAATTCACTACTACTGATGCGCCTTCTGCAGCTAAACTTTTTGCAATACCTGCGCCAATACCTTTTGATGCCCCGGTTACAACTGCTACTTTGTTTTCTAACTTTTTCATTATTTCTTAATTAATTTTCTATTTTTGGAATAATCGTTCCGCAAATGTATATTCATTTTGGAACAATCGTTCCAATAAAATTCAAAGATTATTCCGGGATGACAATTGCGCTCGATTCCGAAGAAATCATTTGAAAAATTTAACCAGTTAACAATCAAACAATTTCCAATAATTATCAAAATAAATTTGCAGGAAACTAAAAATATTAGTATCTTTGATTATTCCATTATGCCAACCGGCATTCCCATCATTTATGACTAAGAAAAGATTATTTGCTTCACCCAAAGCTTTGGATGCGTTAATAGCGCAGTATTTTGAGTATATCGAAGGCGAATACCAGCTGGTACAACAGGAAGCAAAGAGCACTGGCGGAAAAATTAAAAAGACAGAAGAAAAAGTTTGGCTCCGTGAACCTGAACCGCCTACCCTAACAGGCCTGGCGCTCTATCTTGGGTTTAACAGTAAACAGGAATTTGAAGCCTGTGAAACTAAGGCCAGGTATGGCGCCCCGCTCAAGCGTGCAAGGTTGCGCATTGAGTCTATTTACGAAAAGAAGCTGCATTTTCACTCCTCAAGCGGTGCGGTGTTCGCATTGAAGAGTATGGGCTGGAACGAACGAACAGATGACAAAGTGACGGGAGATGAAACTGACAATACGCTAAAAGTTGAAATCATACAATCAGGCATTAAGCCTGCTTCATCTGAAAAAGAAGTTGTGATGTAAGACGAGGGTTATCTCGTATACGAAAGGTCGTTCTCCAACTTATAAGTTTGAGATGTATTATTTAGCGTGTAGGTGTAGATAACTTCTGTATGTATAACAAGGCTGGTGGTGGTGACTTCGGTTACCTGCGCGGAGTGAGAAACAGGGGTAATAACAGGAACAGCGGTTGAAATGGCGCCGAATGCCCCCCCGCTTTCAAATCCTAAAAGAGTGCCTTCCATGCTAAAATTAGAACCTGCAAAACTATAGGTGCCTGTTCCGGTGTAACTGCCGACCGACGCTCCGCTGCTTAAGCTACCACTACCTGGAATGGTATACATGCCCGAAACAGTAAATGTGCCATTGCTGTTGAATTGCAAATCGGCATAGCTGTTTTGAGAAGCGGTCATAATGGTGTCTAGGTTTTTTACGTCGTCAATGTATTCTATAGAATGCTCTGATTGCAACACCCATTTGCCAACAATAAGGTTTGCTGCTGATACAGGAATATACGGTTTTCCATTGTCCTTTTTACATGAAAAGAACCCTATAAAAAGTAATACTGATACTGCTGAAAGGTAAATCCGTCGCATATATTTACGATACAGGCCTTTTGGTTAATATAAAATTAATAAAAATTCACAATAACAATAAAAATATATGACTTCGGGCCAAAAAGCATCGGTCTTATTCTGGGAAAATTACCGGAGCAAAGCTCAAGTAATTATCAACCAGGGCGGTACAAATTCCGGCAAAACATATGCGATCGTTCAAAGCCTTTTTTACATCGCCTGCGGGAATCCCAAACAAGTTATAACGATTGTGGGACAGGATATACCGAACCTTAAGGCAGGCGCTCTGCGGGATGCGCTGGCAATTTGGGCCGGTTCAGAACAATTGACAGCCAGAGTTAAATCGTACAATAATACCGGGCGTATTTTTGAGTTTGTTAATAGCAGTATAATCGAATTTAGAAGTTACGCTGATGCGCAGGACGCGAAATCCGGAAAACGGGACTATTTATTCGTGAATGAGGCGAATGGTGTTCCCTGGAGTGTCTACCAGGAACTTGCTTTACGGACAAAAAAGAAGATATATATCGACTATAACCCAAATTCCGGTTTTTGGGTGCATGATAATTTGCTCGGCCGGAAGGGCGTTCAACTCATCATTTCCGACCATCGCCATAACCCTTTCGTGGAACAAAGCGTCCGGGATAAGATTGAAGGACTAAAAAACACCGATATAGAATTGTGGAAGGTTTATGCCAGGGGGCTTACAGGAAAAACAACCGGGTTGATATTGAGTAACTGGTACTTGTGCGACATAATCCCACCAGATGCAAAATTGATAGCCGTGGGACTGGATTTTGGCTTCACTAACGACGAAACAGGCTGCATTGAAGTATACAGGCAAAACGGCGAACTATGGATAAATGAGCTGCTGTACGAAACAGGTTTAACCAACCCGGACATTGCGAGAAGATTGACAGACTCCGGTTTACACAAAAATACTGAGATCATAGCCGATAGCGCCGAGCCAAAATCCATTGAAGAATTACGACGCCTGGGCTGGCGCGTGAACCCCGCCAAAAAAGGCGCCGACAGCGTAAAACTATCTATTGACATTTTAAAACGTTATAAATTGAACATCACCCGAAACAGCATTAACCTCAGAAATGAATTAGCCCGTTACAAATGGAAAAATGACCGTTCGGGTAAAATAATAAACGAACCGGTGGACAGTTGGAACCATTTAATTGATCCTTTGCGATATATTGCATTAAATAAATTAAAAATCAGTAACTTAGCGTTACCCAAAACAAAATTACCATTTAAGGAAAAAAGCCGGCATGAACCCCTATCAGGCCTTTTAACTATATGATAGAAAAAACGCTTAAAACCACAGACGGCAAAATACGGGTAAGGATACCTACCGTCCTTAATGAAATTACTATAGGCCAAATGATGGCCATGCAGGAAAAACGCCACCTGGATGATATGGACGCCATTAGCATTTTGTCCGGCGTACCAAAGGAAGACCTTTATACCGTAAGAAATATTAATGATTTCCAGGTATTTGGAGATTATGTAATATCCTTATCCCAGCAGATAGCCTATTTATATAACAGTGATATTATTCCGCACAGGATAACCTTTACATTGAACGACACAAAGGTATCGGTGGGGGTGCTGCGCAATCTTTCTGTTGAACCGGCCGGTGCGTTCTTAGCTGCAAGGGATATTATTGCCGATGAAATAAATGAACATATCAACTTGTACGGCGAAGAGGATTGGAAGGAACATTTTCAACCATCATTAAAATCTTGTTGCCAGGTACTGGCGCATTACTTTTTCTGTCGCGCTACGGGCAAAAGATATGACGAATACGAAGCGGAAGAATTTTGCGAAGAAATAAAAAAACTACGGGTAACGGAGGCGCTGCCCATAGCCAAACATTTTTTTTCCTGTTATCCCAACTTATTGAAACAGAGGATAAGCTTCTCGCAGCGCCTCCGTCAATATTGGAGAGGAAAGCTGGTATCCAGGCGTTTGAAAAGTTCAAATACATCAATACAGTAAATGCACTCGCAGGCGGCGACGTAACTAAATGGGCAGATATACTCAATCTACCTTACGACCGCGTGCTTACCAAGCTTTTGTTGAATAAGACCGAAGCGGAATACCAAAAACGGTATAACGAGCTGTTAAGCGCTCAACGCTAAATAAATTTCTTCAGAGGTTCAACTAATCTCTAATCACCAATTAACCAATCACTATACCCATGCCCATACGCAACCAAATCGAAGCAATCACCCAAACGCTCACAGAGCAACCCGCGTTTATTTATGGCACTGCAAATGAACTCAATCTGCTGGCAGATGATGCTGCATCCTTCCCGGTAATCTTCATGTACCCCTTGCAACCAATCGATATTTCGCCCGGTGTAAACGGCTCGGTAGATAATAATTTCTCAGTTTACCTGGAATTTCTTTATAAGACGGAGTTTGACCAGTTTACCTCAGATAACGAAACCTATGTCAACCAGGCCCTTCGAATGGCAAATGAATTCGTTGTCAAAGCATCCAAATACCGCGAAGGTGAGGGCCGCTATTTCAGGATAAAAGCCGGCGATAAAGCCAAATCCATACCAGTGTACAATAAATTCGACGTTAATACCACTGGCGTTAACCTCACGATAACTCTTTCTACGATGTATTATGAGTCCTTTTAGACTATAACATCTATTAAACCTTAGTGAATTATAATTATTATCTATGGTCAGCCGACCACAGACTTAAATGACTAATGCCCAATGACCAATGACCAATGACGCTTTATCAAATTTCCTCGAGTCACTCAAAGCCGATGTCATTCATTCCTTACAGTCAAATGGCAAAATCGCCACGGGACAAAGTGCTCAGCAAATTACAATTGTCAATGATGGCGGCAAGGCGCAGCTCCAGTTACCCGGTTATCTGCATATTTTGGAAACCGGCCGTGCCCCTACCGGGCCTAATCCCATCGCGGGCAGCCCGCCAATGATTGACCGCATTAAGGAGTGGTGTGCGGCTAAAGGCATCCCGGATAAAGCTGCCTGGGCTATCAAAAAATCAATCGATAAGAATGGCTACAAAGGCACACTAGGAATATTGTCGGAACCGTTGAGTGATGACAACATCAATCTCCGCCTTAATCCGGCAACAGAAAATATCGCCGATACTTTTACACAACAGATAGTCAACTCCATCTAAATACATAACCAATCAACTAAAATGAGCTTATTCCCTCAAATATCCATTGTTAACCAGGCCTCAACCACCATATCCGGCATTATTTACACCACAGGTGATGTATACATCCTCATCACTGATGAAAATGGTGAGCCCGCAAATGGTGATAATATTGTAGTTACGGTAGCTTATAATGATACCGGCCAAGTTGAAAATAGCAGCTACACCGTAGCAGGCCAAAGCCTGAAAATTTACAGCGGGATATTAAGCCGCAAGAATGTAACAGATACTACCCCATTTGATTACCGCTTATTTTCTGTTGTTTATTATTCCAGTCCTGGAACACCAAACCCCACGTTTTGCGATGCCATTGTTACTTCTGTTTCAATAGATAAAAAAGAATCATCGGTAGGCGCTGCCGATGGTCAGGTCACCATCAATGCTTCATCCAGCTATGGGCCGATTCAATACAAAATTGACAGTGGTTCGTCTCAAAGTTCGC
>Ga0207080_1028_pt1 | contig 35401 bp, 33 predicted proteins | sample Alteio_BWMinHeat_58_FD_153532 | JGI IMG/M metagenome (GOLD analysis project Ga0207080, IMG submission 153532) | Enriched cells from forest soil in Barre Woods Harvard Forest LTER site, Petersham, Massachusetts, United States -... | ecosystem: Environmental > Terrestrial > Soil > Temperate forest >...
CGGGACAAAAACCCAGGCAAGCCAGGCTAGAATGCCAAACGGCGTACTGACTGCAAATATCATTGTCAGTCTTGGGAAAAAAGTAATAAAAAATAAAAATAATATGCCGTGGACTTCCCAAAAATTCATTGTAAATATCTCCCAAATTAAAAAACTAACCCAATATTTGTACTTCTCTAATTAATGCTATATTAAATTTGTCTTTAACGACTTGTTGTATATGCGTAATTAAATTTTCGATATCCAGTGCCGTGGCATTCTGATCATTGATAATAAAATTCGCGTGTTTGGTGGATACAGCTGCGCCGCCGATTCTAAAACCTTTTAAATGACAGGCTTCGATTAATCGAGCTGCATAGTCATTAGGCGGATTTCTAAATACAGATCCGCAGTTGGGTAAATTAATCGGTTGAGTGGCTGCGCGATGGGCTAATAGTGTTTTGATTTTTTCTAAACTCTCAGCTTTATCGCCAGGAATTAATTTAAAATAAGCCGCTGTAAACCATTCGTCAGCTGGACGTATCACATGGCGATAATGGGGTTGGTAGTCGCTTAGCGGCCGCAAGTGAATATTACCTTTTCTATCTATACTTTCGCATTGAGAGACATACTGCCAGGTTTCGCCGCCATGCGCGCCTGCGTTCATGGCAAGGGCTCCGCCGATTGTGCCGGGCACGCCTGCCAGGAATTCTATACCCGTTAATCCTAACCGCGCGCAGAAACGCGCTGCGGTTCCGCAAGCGACTCCTGCCTCTATACGGACAATATTATTATCTAATACAGTTATTTGATTAAATGTCCCCTGAGTGATGATCACAGTTCCGTCAAAGCCGCTATCTCTAATTAATAAGTTAGAGCCTAATCCGATCCAGAATATTTTTTCATCTGGAGATGATTTGAATAGCTGATTGAGAAAAGATTTTAACTCTTCAATATTTTTAGGCTGAAATAGACATTTGGCAGGACCGCCGACACGCCAGCTGTTATAATCTGATAGAGACTGGTTATATTTTAAATCAAACATTTTAATTTAAACCTGTAATTGTGTAGCCGCCAGTTTGGCGGCAAGACCGCCAATGTCGCCTGCACCTTGAATCAATAAAATATCATTATGTTGTAAAGTGGCTTTTAATTTTTCCTGGAAAATTTCTCTGGGCGAAATTAAACACGGCGTAATTTTTCCATAAGTTTGGATATGATGAGATAAAGTGGGGCTGTCTGCTTTTTCTATAAATTTTTCTCCCGCTGAATAAACATCAAATAAAAGCAATTTATCCACATCTGAAAGCGCTTTGGTAAAATCCTGCATCAAATCTCGCGTGCGGGTATAACGATGCGGTTGATACGCCATAACTAATCTTCTTTCGGGAAAAGCTTTGCGGATAGCTTTGATGGTTGCTGTAATTTCGCGTGGATGATGTCCATAGTCATCTATCAATAAAATTTTTCCCTGATCCGTTTGGTATTCACCGTAAATTTGTAATCGTCGACCCACACCGCTAAAATTCTCAAGCGCTTCTAAGATAGCTTTGTCTGGGATGCCTGCTTCTGTCGCAGTAGTAATCGCTGCTAAGGCATTTAAAACATTGTGTTCGCCAGCCAAATTTAAAGTAATATTGAGTATGGGCAGGCCATTTGGACGTCGGACATTAAAATAATTCTGTGTTCCAATTTGTTTAAGATCAAAAGCATAGACATCAGCATTTGAGTCTAAACCATAAGTGCGGATAGGTCGCGAAAGCTTTGGCATAATTTCACGCACAATAGGGTCATCGTAACATAGAACAGCTAATCCATAGAAAGGCAAGTGATGAATAAATTCAATAAAAGTCTGTTTTAAACGATCAAAATTTCCCTGATAGGTTTCCATGTGATCAGCATCTATATTAGTCACTATAGTTGTCATAGGATGGAGATAGAGAAATGAAGCGTCGCTTTCATCAGCTTCTGCAATAAGAAAATTGCCTGCGCCCAGGCGTGCATTTGTACCTGTGCTGTTTAATAATCCGCCAATCACAAATGTTGGATCACATCCAGCCTGTTCAAAAATGGTTGTAATAAGACTGGTTGTTGTTGTTTTTCCATGCGTGCCTGCAACTGCAATGCCATGACGAAATCGCATTAATTCGCCTAGCATCATTGCGCGTGGCACAACAGGAATATGTTTTTGTTGCGCCGCTTCAATTTCAGGGTTTTTGGCTGAAATTGCGGTTGAGCAAATAACTGCATCAGCGCCCTGAATATTTTCAGGTGTGTGTTTGGTATAAATTAATATGCCTAGATTTTTCAGTCTTTGTGTCATTGCATTGTCACTTAAATCGGAGCCAGTGACTTTAAAGCCTTGATTTAATAAAACTTCCGCAATGCCGCCCATGCCGGCGCCGCCAATACCAACAAAATGCAAATGATGCATGTGAGACATGATTTTCAGGGGCGAAATATTCAATTTCATTTCAGTTTATATTCCTCTCAAAATTTTCAGCATAAATTTTAGTGAAAACCACTTGACAATATTTTCCGTAGAGTATAATTTCTGTGTACTATAATGTGTTATTACTTAAAATTGAAAGGAGAATTACTTATGTCAAAATGGTCCTCATTACAAGACCCTTTTTTAGAAGAACTTCGTAAAGATAAAGTTCCCGTATCCATTTATCTTGTCAATGGTATCAAACTGCAAGGCCATATCGATGCGTATGATGCTGTCGTTGTGTTACTTAAAAATACCATCAATCAAATGGTTTATAAACACGCGATTTCAACTATCGTGCCTTCACGAGCAGTTGAGCTTTCTGATCTTAAAACCCTAGAGGCATCCACAGAAACTGTTTGATGCACCAACAGTCAAAAGGCGTTGAAACCGCGATATTGGTCCATATTGCGGTTTCGGCTGCTGCTTCTCAGGAAGATTTGCTTGAATTTCAAGAGCTTGCGCTTTCTGCGGGCGTAAAGCCTATTGATGTTGTTACCGCACAATGTCGCACGCCCACGGCCAAATATTTTATCGGCCAGGGAAAGGCGGAAGAGATTCGCGATCTTGTCCAGAGACATCATTCTTCTGTTGTATTGGTTAATCATGCGCTTTCAGCTTCCCAAGAACGAAATCTTGAGATATTGTGTGGCTGCCGTGTAGTCGATCGCACGGGATTAATTTTGGATATTTTTGCTTCTCGCGCCAGGACTTTTGAAGGAAAATTACAAGTAGAATTAGCGCAGCTACAGCATTTGTCGACTCGACTGATACGAGGCTGGACGCATCTCGAGCGTCAAAAAGGGGGTATTGGCTTACGCGGACCGGGTGAAACTCAGCTAGAAACTGACAGACGTCTCATTCGGGGAAGAATCAAAAACCTTGAAAAACGCCTTGAAAAAGTGCGAATTCAACGCGATCAAAGCCGCCAGTCTCGACGACGCGCGCAAATTCCGACAGTATCATTAGTGGGATATACCAATGCTGGAAAATCAACGTTGTTCAATCGTCTCACACGGTCAAATGTGTATGTTGCTCATCAATTATTTGCGACATTGGATCCGACTGTTCGACGCGTGATGTTACCCAATGGCAAGCCTATTGTTCTGGCAGATACGGTCGGATTTATTCGCCATTTACCGCATGATCTGGTTGCCGCATTTCGTGCGACTTTACTGGAAACACAAGAAGCCAGTTTATTAATCCATGTGATTGATATCAGTAGCGCTTCTGTTCAGGATCATATAGCACAAGTCAATACTGTCCTGACAGAAATCAGCGCGAATAACATTCCCCAATTAGAGATATACAATAAAATTGATTTAGTGTCAGGTACTGAACCGCATCTTGAATATAATATTGAAAAAAATCCTGCAAAAGTTTGGATATCCTCTCAAACAGGCGAAGGAATTGATTTGCTTCGGGATGCGTTGGCAGAGATATTTTCTTAAGGGTTTGTGCTCATTTATTATCTATAAGTCTTTTTCTGTCATTGTCCTGTCTTTTCCATTCGCAGATTAATTTTTTGTATTTCATTTTTTCTCGTACCCAGACCAAAATCCAGGTATAATGTGCCTTTAAAAGGCTTGGGAGTGTGTTTTATGGCTTGGAATGAGCCTGGCAAAAGCGATAAACCTCAAAATGCTCCGCGTAAACCCGATGCGCCGCCGGATTTGGACGAGGTATTGAGAAATCTTCAACAAAAGTTGAGGGGATTATTTGGCCAGAAGAAAAAGCCCATTTTTTCTCCCGCGGGTTCATCGAATGCCTCGCCTAAACCATCATCTATGGTGATGGGACCTATTTTTATTTTTGTGGGCATAGTCTTTTTATTGATCTGGTTTTTTTCAGGATTTTTCATTGTGGCGCCTGCTGAAAAAGCGGCGATTTTGCGTTTTGGAAAATATGTTAAAACAGATGAGCCGGGGTTGCACTGGATTCCACCTTTTATATCATCGCGCTATATCGTCAATGTGCAGCAGGTTTTAACTTATCCTTACCAGGCTGAAATGCTGATACAAGACGAAAATATTGTCTCAGTTGGATTGGTTGTTAAGTATCGCATTAATAATTTGCAGGATTATTTATTTAACGTTGCTAATCCGAATGAAAGTTTACAACAAGCAACAGCCAGCGCTTTAAGACAAGTCATTGGACAAACTAAATTGGATGATGTGTTGACATCGGGCCTTGAAAAAGTCGGTCAGGAAACGCAGGAAGTATTGGAAAAAACGCTTGAGCGTTATCATGCAGGATTAGTCGTTACTGATGTGAATATGCAGTTTGCTAAACCGCCAGAAGAAATTACCGCCGCTTTTGATGATGCCATCAAGGCGCGCGAAGATAAACCGCGATTTGAAAAACAGGCAGAAGCCTATGCGAATCAGATTGTACCCGTTGCAGAGGGAAATGCGTCGCGTCAAATTGCTGAAGCGAATGCATATAAACAACAGGTTGTGTTAAATGCCCAGGGTGCGACCGCACAATTTTTGGCTTTATTGCCGCAATATCAGCAATCACCCGAAGTCACACGTGAAAGAATGTATCTCGATACGCTTCAATCCGTATTGGGTAATACGCCAAAAGTGCTGATGGATACACCGCAAGGCAATAACATGATGTATTTGCCTTTGGATAAGCTCATCAAAAAACAGGATGAGAGTGTAGAGACGCCAAATAACGTAGAGACGCAAAATATTGCGCCTCTACAGAAAGCTGCAACAACAAATCAGACTGGCGGAGAGACAAGCGCTGCGACAAACTCTGCTTATCCTAATCGTCCAACCTATGACAACGGCAAGCAGGGAGAATAAATATGCCAATCGTAAAGCAGCTGTTTTGGTTTATTGTTTTTTTGGTGCTGATTATTTTGTACAGCAGTTTTTATACTGTTGAACAAGGCCAGCAAGCGTTGTTGTTGCGCATGGGTAAAATTGTCACCAATAGCAAAGGTCAACCGATTATTGAAAAGCCAGGATTACATTTCAAACTGCCTTTTATCGAGAGCAATAAATGGTTTGATATGCGTTTGCAGACACTCAGCGTAGATTCATCGAGTATTCTCACGCAAGAGCAGCAATATGTGCTTGTGGATTATTATGCAAAATGGCGTATTGATAATATACCGCTTTATTATACTCGCACGGGAAATGATCCCGATAAAACGCGCTTGTTATTACAGCAAGAAATTAATGATCGATTGCGTGCTGAATTTGGTCGCAGACTTTTAAGTGACGTCATTTCAGATGCGCGCGCTGTTGTCATGAACAAGTTGCAAACTGAAGCGAATAAAAGCGGCAAAAACATGGGTATTTCTGTCATCGATGTTCGAATTAAAAGAATAGATTTCTCTAAAGAAGTTGCTCCTTCTGTATTTGCGAATATGCGAGCGGATCGTGAAAAAGTCGCTGCAAAATATCGTTCAGAAGGTAAGGCGGCGGCTGAAAAAATTCGGGCACAAGCTGACGCCGATGCAACAGTGATTCAAGCCAACGCTCAGGCACAGTCAGCTGAGATTCGTGCTCAAGGCGAGGCGGCGGCATCTAAGATATACGCAGATGCTTATGGCAAAGCTCCTGAGTTTTATGCTTTCTATAAAAGCCTTCAGGCCTATAAAGATATCTTTAATCCTGATAAAGAAAATAATATATTAGTCTTAAAACCAGATAGCCAGTTTTTTAAATATTTTAACATGGACAGTAAGCAAAAAGAAAAAGGCGGTTGAGCTATGCGCTCAGCAATGATACTCGCGGCGGGACGCGGAGAACGGATGCGTCCCCTCACAGATCGTATACCAAAAGCGCTAATCCCCATTGCAGGTAAGCCTCTTATAGTGTATCACTTAGAAAAACTCTCTAGGCTTAATATCAAAAATATTATGATTAATATCTCTTATTTGGCTGAAAATATTCGCGAAGCTTTAGGCGATGGTTCTCAATTTGATGTAAACATTACATATTCTTATGAGTCAGAAGCATTAGAAACAGGCGGCGGGATTTATCAGGCTTTGCCTTTATTGGGCCCAGAGCCTTTCTTAGTGATCAGCAGTGATATCTATACTGATTTTGATTTTAAAAATTTATTAGATAAAGATATAAAATCTCTCGCACATCTTATCTTAGTTCCTAATCCAAAATATCATCCCAGAGGCGATTTTTCTTTGGATAAAAATGGAATTATTTATAATACTCCAGAATATACTTATGCCAGTATGGGAATATTTCATCCGGATTTGTTTCTTGGATGTCAGCCAGGTAGATTTTCTGTCGTACCTTTATTACAAAAAGCGATGAATAATCAAAAAGTCACGGGAGAATTATACCAAGGACTTTGGCATAACGTCGGGACGATGGAAGAGTTGAGGTTGGTTGAGAAGTAAGTTTTCTTGGTATATGTAATCTGGTTTGATATTATGTAAATAAATTTTTTGCCCATAAAAGTCAAACTGTCTTTTCACCTCTCCGAAGGGAGAGGTCGCCGCGTAGCGGCGGGTGAGGGGAATATAATTAATGAAAAAATTCGCGCGACAACTGAGAATAAATTCCACAGATGCAGAATCTGTGCTTTGGTATCATCTCAGAAATAGAAGTTTTTTGGGATTTAAATTTCGCTGGCAAATGCCGATGGATAAATATATTGCAGATTTTGTTTGTGTTGAAAAGCAGCTTGTGATTGAAGTAGATGGTGGGCAGCATTCAGAGCAAGTTCATTATGATGAAGAAAGAACAAAAATGTTTAATCTAATGGGATATAAAGTTATTCGATTTTGGAATAATGAAGTACTGAGAAATTTATCCGGTGTTTTGGAATGTATTGAAGAAAACTTAATGTAAGAATAAGTTTTATTATATTCCCCTCACCCGCCGCTGCGCGGCGACCTCTCCCTTCGGAGAGGTGAAAAGACAGTTTGGCTTTTATGGGTAAGAAGACGCGGGCGTTTTTGGTTTAGGGCTTCCATATTATCGAGGAATGTTATGTCAGGATTTACAATAAACCAGGTTATTGATTGGACGGAAAAATGGTTGATTACAGGTGAGCTAAACGAAACAATGCTAGCTGATAACTTCCATTTTATTTCTCCATTTTGGGAGAGTAATGACAAGGATGCCTTTACTGCTAAATTTCTTGATCCAACAGAGTATCGAGAAAAAAGTTTATCGAATATTCTGCGTTTTGATCCTATTGTTAAATTGAAAAGCGATGACGGTAGGCATTTTTCAATTATATTACAGTACCATACAAAATATGGCGTAAGCGTTGATGAAGCAGTGCTTGGGACTGTTGAAAATGGTTTGTTGGTTGAGCTGAGATCAATTTATGATTTAGAGAAGACAAAACAGGCCCACAAACTGTAATCAGAGAAAGGTGGGAGTGTTAGCCCTAAATTTTGCCAAACCCATGAATTCTGGTCGTAGATTGAGTATACTATCCCATTCAGATTAAGCAGAGAGATTTCCCGATGGGTATGGAAGTAAATCACGATGTGTCTGCAAAACAGCGCGGGGCGGCGAAGCTTTCGCGTATTCCCGTTAAAGTTTTGTCTAATAGCGAAAACACGCTTCGAAAACCCGAATGGATCAGGACACGCATTCCTGCCAATTCATCTCGTATTGCAGAACTCAAGATTATTTTGAGAGAAAATAATTTGCATTCTGTCTGTGAAGAAGCCTCTTGTCCGAATTTGCCTGAATGCTTCGGTCATGGTATAGCAACTTTTATGATTATGGGTGATAAGTGCACGCGGCGATGCAGCTTTTGCGATGTTGCACATGGCCGGCCAGACCCATTAGATACACAAGAACCCTTTAATTTGGCGAAGACTATCGCCCAGATGAAATTGCGCTATGTCGTGATTACATCAGTCGATCGCGATGATTTAAAAGACGGCGGCGCTTCGCATTTTAGCGCTTGTCTTGCCGCGATTCGTGAAAAAAGTCCAGAAATTAAAATAGAAGTCCTGGTACCTGATTTTCGGGGCCGCATGGAATTGGCGCTGGCGGCAATTGCCAAAGAGCCGCCGGATGTGTTTAACCATAATCTCGAAACAGTTCCCCGATTATATAAACAGGCACGGCCCGGATCAGATTATCTCTGGTCTTTGAAATTATTAAAAACGTTTAAACAGCAATTTCCCAATATACCTACAAAATCAGGACTGATGTTGGGGTTGGGTGAAACCAATGCTGAGATTATTGAAGTCATGAAAGACATGCGTGAACATAATATTGAAATGTTGACGTTGGGACAGTATCTCGCGCCCAGTGGACATCATATTCGCGTAGAGCGTTATGTATCGCCCGCTGAGTTTGATGAATTGGGAAGTATTGCAAAATCTCTGGGATTTACAAATGTCGCCAGTGGTCCTTTGGTGCGGTCCTCCTATCATGCGGATAAACAGGCAGCTGGTGAGATGGTTTCTTAGACAATGATGAATTCACTTCTTATTGAATTAAAGCCATGGGTTGCCTGGATGCATCTTCATCCTAATTGGGTAGCCGTTGTGGCGTTTGCCATCTCTTTTCTGGAATGCGTAGCGCTGATTGGATTTTTTGTGCCAGGCGCTGTGCTTTTCACTGCAATTGGTAGTCTGGTGGGTTCGGGTATTGTATCAGCCCCAATGGTTTTAATTCCAACGATAATCGGCGCCATATTGGGTGATGCTGTGAGTTTTATGCTGGGATATTACTATCGCGAACATCTGAGAGACATGTGGCCTTTTAAGTTTTACCCTAAGTTATTGCAAAAAGGCGAAAGTTTTTTCTATCGCCATGGTGGCAAAAGTGTGCTTGCAGCCCGATTTATAGGACCTATTCGTCCCATGTTACCGCTTGTTGCGGGCATGCTGAATATGTCACCCTGGCGATTTACGGTTGTGAACAGCATATCTGCTATCGTATGGGCGCCAATCTATATGCTGCCCGGCTTTTTGTTAGGAAAGGCATCGACTGCCTTGCCGCCCGATATTGCCATGAATCTGATGTTGTACGTTATTGTTATATTATTAATACTATGGTGTGTTTCATGGCTGATTAAGCTTTTGGTTACCTGGATTTTTAATACTATACACAACGCCTTAGACAAGCTTTGGTTAGTTATCAAAGATAGACCCTTATTGCGTCCTTTACATATTGCACTCCAGGATCCGCTTCATCCGGAAAGTCATGCACAGCTGACTTTAGGATTATATTTTATCCTGATGGGTGCGCTCTTTGGCTGGATGGCCTGGAGTGTTTTTATGCAAGGGCTATTAACTTCATGGAATCATACTGTTTTATTTTTTCTGCGCAGTTTAAGAAATCCGGCTGTGGATCCCAGCTTTATTATTTTTACCCTGATAGGTGATCCTAAAGTTATATTAGGCGTATTTGTTGTCTTACTGATTTGGTTTTTCGGCATTCGAGCTTATAGAACAGCAGCACATTGGGGCATATTAGGTGTTTTAGCATTTGGTGGCACAGAGTTTTTTAAACTACTTGTGCACTCTCCACGACCGTGGGGATTATGGATGACACCATCGGGATATTCTTTTCCCAGTGGGCATACCGCTTTAAGCGCGGCAGTGATAGGATTTTTTGCGGTATTGGTCGCGCGTGAATTGAAAAAATCCCAACAATGGATACCTTATACATTGGTAACATTGTTGGTGTTGGCGATTGCCGCATCACGGCTTTATCTGGGCGCACACTGGCTGACAGATGTAGGTGGCGCGATGTTATTTGCTCTGGCTATTGTGATGTTAGTGACACTCAGTTATCGAAGACAACCCACACCGCAATTAAAGTTATTGCCACTTTGTTTGGTATTTATATTAAGTTGGGGAGCAATAAGTTCATTGTATGGCATAAAGCATTATCGTCAAATAACACAAAATTATAAAATGCTGGTTTCAGCCAAAGTATTGAGTATAGATGACTGGTGGAATTATGACGGTATTGATGAACCCTTGTATCGCTTAGATCGTACGGGAAAACCAACTCAGGTGTTAAATGTCCAATGGGCTGGCAGTATCGACAATATTAAAAATAATCTTATCGCCAAAGGCTGGCATGTTTCTCCCAATACGACTTTTGATGCCATTCTTGAGCGGATGAATAAAGCGTCGAAATTCAACAAAAAAATGGAAATGCCTGTATTGCCGCCATTGTATCTGGAGCAGCATCCTGTCCTGGTGATGACGAAAAATCTGGATTCACCCGACAGTCTTTTATTAATCAGCTTATGGAACAGCAAAACTCAGTTTACAGATTCGAGTACGCCTTTATGGTTGGGCAATGTGACGTATCTTTATACTTGGCAAGCAGGATTTTTCCGTCTGCATCCGCAAAAAGTCAATTTATCTGCACAGCCCGCGGTAGTATTGTTGGAATCAGATTTGGGTAATTATGTGTGGAAACAGTTAAGTTATCCTTTTTCTGTGCACAACGATTTTGCTAAACTGGAGTGGGACGGGCAAATTGTTCTCGTTAAACCCAAAAATGAGGGAAATGGCTAATGGAATTTGTCGATTATTACGCAGCGCTGAATTTGCCGAAAGATGCACAGAATAAAGACGTCCAAAAAGCTTTAGATGCGTTTATGGAAAATCCCAATCCAGATCGTTTTGATCTGACAGTAAAAGCGTACGCCACTTTAGTCAATCCCTATAAGCGGGCGCGTTATAATAAAATATTTGGATATCTCTTAGTTATAGAGGCTAATCCACAGGAATATCCCAATGCAATTCATTATAAGCTCAACAGCATCCAGCCTTATGTATCATTACAAGCGTTAATCGAAAAATTCAAAGCCTGGATATTGAAGAAATATGATTTTGATTGGAAAGACGCCCAGCTTGCTAATTATTCTTATCATCTTGAGCATAACGCTGAAAATTTCTGGTTAGTTTTGCGCTTTCCTATAGCCGGTGATCTGGAAAAATTCAGCAAATTCTTACTGACGCATAAGTTGATCAAAGCGAGAAGTTGAGTTTAAGCTTTTATGATTAAATAACTAAACTATGATCGTTGGCTGGCTGAGAAGCGAATTCTGGTTTAGCTGGTTTAAACATTCCTGGCGCTATTTCCTTTGCTATTCTAACCATATCTCTGTTGCCATTGAATTGTAGATCGTCAACATTTTTCGGTTTGGGTTTGAAATTATCTATAGCTTCTTGAATTGATTTTTCGACTATTTTCTTCAATAAAGCATCATTTGTTGGCATTTTGTTGGGCTGATATCGCACTGCATGTTCATAAACTTCGATGCGATGCGGTACTGGTGTTGCATCTGGATCTTCAGTGTGGGTATCAATAGGTTTAAGTTCATGAGTTTTTTCTATAAATTCAAATGTCTTCAGAAGATTTCCAGGATTGTGATTTTTGTCTTTTGTAGAAACATCGAATTCAGCAGAAGAGCTGGATTTTTTTTGAATGAGATCTTCTGGGGTTTGACGTCTGTAAGGAGGCAGTTTTATGTTTTTTACATTCTTGGAGTGATCTCCGTAGAAATCATGATGGGCAACTTTGAAAAATCCTGCCATTGAGCCGTCGTTGGGGAGATGACCAAAGCCAGACAATGGCTGATTGGTGTTGTCAAGACCTGATGCAACCCCAAACCAGCTGACTGCTTCAGCAACCTTGGCGGGTGTTGAATACTTGCAAACATAATGCTGAATTAGTCTCAATTCCTGCCTAATCTTTGGACCTTTCTCAGGATGAGTGATGTCTGGATAACATCCATGTCTATCCCGATAAATTTCATTGGCTTCAACAACAATGGAAACCATGCCGTCACGGTCTTTGGCGTCATTACAGCCTGTTGCGACATGTTCTCCAAGTCGAGCGTTAAGGCGTACTAATGTGGCTTGCAGTTGGCCGTTATATTTTGGTTTTAAGTATCGATTATTTTCCATTAATTTTAATAAAGTAATGGTATCCGCATAGATTAATTTTTGGTTTTCATCATAAAGCGGTATTGCAGTTTTCATGATTTCTTTATATTGTTTCAGCAATTTTTCTTCAAGTTTGTGATGCTTTTCAAGTAGTTCGCGAAGTTTTTTCTCAACGAATTTTTCGCCTTCTGATAAATCTATTTTTTTTATCTCTGCATCTAATAAAGTTCGTTGGCCTTTTATAGCACTTAAAACAGGGCCGTTTTGTATGCCCAGCTGGTTAAAAATTTTTTCAAATAACGTATTGGTAGAGCGGGTATTGATAAAAGTTTGAAGGCCGCCTGAGTAGCCTGGGATATTGAATGAAAATAACTGGCTGGCGCTGCTACTGGCGAATCTTGCTATATTCACACCATAAAAAAATACAGTAATGGGCTCATCTTCCGTGCTGGCTCGAATTGCGGCAAGATAAGTTTGAAAAGCCTGTTTATAATCACCGCCAGGTCCTTTATTGGTGCTCAATAAACGAACTTCGGTCAACGGCCCACCGCCAGTTTTTCGAACAGCCTGCTTCAAATTGGCTTCAGTGGCTTTAATGCGCTTTTGAAAATCAGGCTCTTCATAAACAACGGGAGAGGCGTGGTGATAATATTCAATTAAAGGTTTGGCAATGCCGTTTTTTTCGAGGGTATGCTTTCTAAAGGCAGATAAGCCCACTCTATTGGGATCATCTGGATCATTTGGATCTGGTTCATTTGTGCCCCAGCGATGATAACAATTGCGGGGTTTGCCAATAGAAACTTGAGAGCTTGTATATTTATGTTCGACATGTTTGTCATCGGTCATGATAAATTTTTTAATTATACCGTCTTTGGGATAAAGCTTCGAAAGATACTCAATATGCTCTCTTCTCAAAATTTCATGCGCAAAAATCTTAATGGCTTCTTTGGTATATTGCTTTTTGAGTTGTTCTGTCAGCTGTTCTTCTATTTTTGCTGCAAGCGCTGATAGTGTATCATTGATGTGTTTCTTTAGTTTTTCTTTTTCTGTATTAAGCTCTTGTGCTTTGACTCGGATGTTATTAAAAGCAGTTTCAAGAAAATCAAGTTTCAGTATCAGCATAATATAGCCCTCTATTAAGTTCATTATACCAGCAATATCTTAAGGAAAGGTTAAGGCCACCTCTAAAAATCGACATTTTTTAAATGCTTCGTAGGATGTGCAAAGCGAAGCGTGCCCACCAAAGCCTCATCTACAAATAAGCGCTATCGTGATCTACATTTAGGGTAAGTATTTTCATTGTTTCCTCATCTCTAATAGCAGTAGCACGATATTTCTGTGAAAATCTAAATGAATATACCCTTTCTCCAGACTTGGTGTGTCTACCACCTATAGCTTCCCATTTTAGACCACGGTCAGCATATAGTTCTTGCCAGCTTAACTGAGATATTTTTTTCAATGTTTTAGCTAATGCGAAAAGTTCTATCTTTTCGAGATTCAAAAAATCCTTTTGAAATTGAGCATTATTCAAATCAAGTTTAATGGCTGACATTCTTTTTCTCAGCCAATTGTTCTATTTTGTGAATAACTTCTTCAAAGTTATTTGTGCGAGTTGGCGTTTTTTCTGCTAATTCCAAGGCTTTGTCCAGTCTTTCAATATTATCATCTCTATGTAACCAGTTTTGTGAGTCAGGAACAAACTCGCCAGATTTGATAACCCAAGTGCCCCTATCAATCTGATCAATACTAATAATTTTTCCAGCAAACGCTTTCCCTAGCGAAACCTGTCCATTGCTCCCCACCATCTTTACCTGATGCTGTAACATATTATGCCCCTAAAGTAGCTATTACATATTGCATTATAACACTAAATCATGATTAACACAAATTCCTATTGCACTACTTTTGTTTCCCTTGCGTTGTCCATAAAACTCGTGTAAATTTGGAATTCAATTCCAATTTTGCCCAAATTTATGATTCCTTATCAACATCGTACGCTTGAACCCAGGCTCAAGGAATATCTTGAGTATTTTCCTGTCGTGGGGCTAACGGGCCCGCGTCAATCGGGAAAATCAACGTTATTGCGGCATATTTTAAAAGATTACAGCTATATTACTTTTGATGACCGGCGGTTTGTGAACGCTTTTTATGATGATCCGCAAAAATTCATGCGTCTTCATGCAAACAAGGTTATTTTTGATGAAGTACAGAAAGCGCCAGAAATTTTTGATTATATTAAAATAGCAGTGGATGAAAATAGGGATCAGGCGGGTAAGTTTGTATTAACAGGCTCAAGCCAATTTGCATTAATGGAAAATATTACTGAATCGCTTGCAGGACGTATTGGATTATTATCGTTGCTGCCCTATGAAATCAGCGAAATGCCGGAATTATTGTATAACGAATCTATTTATCACGGCGGTTATCCAGAACTGGTCAACAAACAATATAGACTTTTCGAAGACTGGTTTTCAGCTTATTTTGATACCTATCTCACCAAAGACGTGAGTAAACTTGCGCATGTTGGAGATAAGCGTGATTTTCGTCGCCTGGTGTATTTACTGGCGGCAAACACTTCACAATTGTTGAATATGTCACGATATGCCGATGATTTAGGCGTAGATGTGAAAACCATCAAGCGATGGATATCTATTCTTGAGGCTTCTTATATTGTTTTTTTATTACCGCCTTTTTATCAAAATTTTGGCAAACGCATTGTCAAAAGTCCCAAACTCTATTTTTACGATACAGGCTTTGTTTCTTATCTCACTGGCATTTCTTCAACAGAAATGTTTGAGCAAGGGCCCATGATGGGGGCTATTTTTGAAAATTATGTGATTAGCGAAATTTTAAAACGGGAAACACATCGTAAAACACATGCTGAGCTCTTTTATTATCGTACGCAGCATGGCGTTGAAATTGACCTAATAATAGATAGAAAAACATCGAGAGATTTTATTGAGATTAAGAGCAGCGAAACTTTCAGGCCTAAAATGGCAGGCGCGATTGAAATGTTTCAGGAGAAAAATGACAAAGGTTACCTGCTTTATCGCGGCAAAAAATTTCCCTATAGAGACAATATAGAAGTGATTAATTATAAGGATTATTTACTTTAGTATTTGCATGTATCCTTCAGTATCCTTCAAAAATTTGACAATAACAACTAATTTCGAGTAGCATACTAGCCAGTTTTGACTATTAATGAGGACATGAAGATGCAATCGCCAGAAAAAGAACATCATGAGGTTGTCGAAAAATTTATTGGGAATCCCCTTTTATTTTTAGAAACCATTAGAAATTGCAAAGCAAGTGATGCTGATCAAGATCAAGAACTTTACAATGATATGCTCCAAATACTTATTGATAATAATGATTTATCGTTAAGAGTTATTGAAGCCTATATCAATAAATATAAGCCTGCCGATGCAGTTGTAGATGAAAATGATCAGATAATTTTCAATCAAATTGCCCAAGTATTTTTTAACTCTCCCGAAATTTTCAAATCGATTGTCAACGATCCCAATGCTGTGTCGAGTGTGATTAAAATCATGCTTCCATACTATAAAAATAGCATTGCTAAAATACTCGTTGGAGATACCGATTATTTCAAAAAAGTGGTTAGCTGGAATTTGTTGGATATTGTGAATGAATTTCCAGAAGATAAACATAATATTGCTCAAATATTTGCTAATAATCCTCAATATTTCAGAATGATTTGCTTCCAGAGTCGGGGTTTTTACGATATTGCTGAGGTTCTTGCTGGATTCCCAGATAATAAAGATAGAGAAGTAATTGGTAAAATACTTATTGATGTCAAGGCGCCAGATTTTTTCCTAACCGTGGTCAACGATAAAAATTTCTTATATATTGTTAAAGTATTTTCAGAACCCGAATATAAAGATGCAATTTGTAACATAATATTCAGTGATTTTCTGAACTTTAAAATATATTTTAGAGAAATGGATTTCTGCAGGAAGATTATGGAGGTATTTCCAGGCAAAAAGAATAAGGTAGAAAACTTATATATGATGGCCAATAATCCATTAGATGCTCTGCTTCCATTTGTTGTCAATAATAATAATTATAGTCTCATTCAGGAAATTAATAGTGTTTTAAGCAGTAATAAAGAACAAGTTAATACACAAAAAGATAGTGATGCTATAAAATCAGCGCTGGAGACAGTAAGAAAAAGCATAGAAAGTGTAGTAAAAGAAAGTGATCTTGGAAAGAGTTTGCAAGCTTTGCAAATAACTTTGGAGAAACTTTGCACACCCCCAACATTAAAACATAGAGCAACAGCAGTGATTATGTCTCATGGAATATTTAATAAACCCAAGAAAGGACCACAACTTTCACCACAACCTTCAAAAGAGGATTGCCAGAACTATCTAGCGAAAATAGGCCGTCATGCGGCTGATGGTGGTGAAATGTTACAGGAAAAACTCTGCGAAGGCTATAGGGATCATTGGAAAGGGTATCTGTGAAGCATTATCCATCAGAATTTTACCCCTCATAGCAATGTAAAAACGTTATTTGCGTCTCGGCAAAAAAACGCTAAACTACTCGTCTTAAAACCCGATGGAATAATTGGTGAATGAGTAAGATAGTTTTTTTGATGGCTTTTTGTCTGATGTTGCTGATGAGCGCTGCTCAAGCGGAAGAAATCTATCCTGTGTATCCCAAATTGACTGCAGAGCAAGCGCGTCAGGCAGATATTGTGCGCGGGGAATATCTCGCCAAAGCAGGTGATTGTATTGCCTGTCACAGTGATCCCAAACATGGTGGTGCGGCTTTTGCGGGTGGATTAGGCATCAAAACGCCTTTCGGGACTTTTTATACGCCCAATATTACGCCAGATAAAGAAACGGGCATCGGAAAATGGACAGACGCCGATTTTATTCGCGCCATGCAGGAAGGTCGTGATCCTGACGGGTCGAATTATTTTCCCGTTTTTCCCTATGTTTATTTTACCAAAATCAATTCCCAGGATTTATTGGATATTAAGGCTTATTTAGACAGTATTCCGGCTGTTCATCGCGAAAATACGCCTATCGATGTGCTGCCGCCGTTTAGTTTCAGATTTATGCAGTGGGGCTGGAAGTTGATGTTTTTTGAGTTTCACAAGGGCGTGTATAAATATGATGCGAACGAATCTACAGAATGGAATCGAGGCGCCTATTTAGTGCAGGGATTGGGCCACTGTGCGATGTGTCACTCGCCGTTAAATCTATTAGGCGCAGTCAAAGGCGGACAGGAGCTGACAGGCGGATTTATTGAAGGTTTTTATGCGCCTGATATTACGTCGCGCGGGCTGAATGGTATTAAAGTCGATGATATCGTCAATGTTTTCCAAAAAGGCCAAATGCTGCGCGGCGCGGGTCAAGTTCAGGGTCCCATGGCAGAAGTGAATCATAATAGTTTGAGTCACTTAAATATTGAAGATTTAAGAGCTATTGCTGTTTATCTCAAAACAGTTCCCAATAATATGCCCCTAAGAGCGGTGACTGAAAAAATCGGGCCTGGAACAGGCAAAGATATTTATGATAATCATTGTGCGGTTTGTCATAATGTCGGCGCAGCAGGTGCGCCAAAACTGGGTGATGCCAAAGCCTGGCAGCCTCGAATTGCCCAGGGTATGGAAGTGGTCTTTGGTCACGCACTCAACGGCTATAATTCCATGCCGCCCAAAGGCGCTTGCATCAGTTGTTCGGATGATGAAGTCAAAGCGGCTGTAGAATATTTAGTGGATAAAAGCAAAGCAGGAGCAGCTGGTTCCGCACCCAAAGCCAATGTGCCTACAAAGCCGCCTCTCACCTTAGATCAGGGTAAAGAGATCTATGGTATTCATTGTGCGGTTTGTCATAGCACAGGTAAATATAGCGCGCCTGTAGTTGGAGATAAAAAAATCTGGGAACCTATTCTCAACCAAAATATGGATATTTTATTTAAAAATGCAATTACGGGACATAAAAAATTATCAGAAGGCAATAATTGTCCGGATTGTTCAGATGCAGAGATCATTGCCGCTACAAAATATATGGCAGAACAAAGTAAGGCTGGCGATACCAATTATACTTTGTGGTAAAAATTAAATAGAGGATTTTTTTCATGAGTGCCACTAATATGCCGCAGGGCGTTACGCCTATCAGTCATGCGATTTATGATTTGCACATGACGGTATTTTGGATTTGCGTTGCGATTGCAGTGATTGTCTTTGGCGTGATGATTTATGCACTGATATACCATCGTAAAGCCGCGGGTCACAAAGCAGCAACGTTCCATGAACATCCCATATTAGAGATGGTCTGGGCGATTATTCCATTTATTATTTTGATTATTATTGCTATACCCGCTACAAAAACTTTAATCAATATGGACGATAGCTCAGATTCAGATCTGACCGTTAAAATTACGGGCTATCAATGGAAATGGAAATACGAATATTTGGATCAAGGCATTAGTTTTATGAGTAATCTGGCGACTTCTCAGGATGAAATGCAAAATCTCACACCCAAAAATAAATGGTATCTCTTAGAGGTTGATCACCCGCTTGTTTTACCCGTCGGTGAAAAGATCAGATTCTTGATTACATCTAATGATGTGATTCACTCTTGGTGGGTACCTGCGTTGGGTGTCAAAAAAGATGCCATTCCAGGATTTATTCATGAAGCTTGGGCGAGAATTAATAAGCCAGGTATTTATCGCGGACAGTGCGCAGAATTATGCGGCACGAATCATGGATTTATGCCAATTGTCGTAGAAGCTGTGACAAAACCCGAATTTGAAGCCTGGGTCAAACAGCAAATCAAAAGTCCTGCATCAGCAGGGACAATTGCTATACCACAAAAACCATTGAGCAAAGATGAGATTATGTCAGCAGGAAAAACAGCTTACGAAAAAAATTGTTCTGTGTGTCATAAAGATACAGGCTTAGGCATGCCGCCCACTTTTCCTGCACTCAAAGGCAGCAAAATTGCGACAGGCAATATCAAAAACCATATTGATATTGTACTCAATGGCAAGCCAGGCACTGCCATGCAGCCATTTGGTAAAATATTAAACGATCAGGATATTGCCGATATTATTACCTATGAACGCAATGCATGGGGAAATAATACAGGCGATATCATCAAAGCCGAACAAATTAAAGCTGCCAGAAATCAGCAGGAGAAAACGAAATGACGAGTGAAGCCACTATCGCTATACCACTCTATCTAAAACCATGGCTGTTTTTCAAACGATGGGTTCTCAGTACCAATCATAAAGATATTGGAACTTTATATTTGTTATTTAGCTTGTTGATGTTTCTTGTCGGCGGCATATTTGCATTGTTGATTCGCGCTGAATTATTTCGTCCGGGCGCGAGAATTATTGACCCCGAATTATTTAACCAAATGACAACCATGCATGGATTAGTCATGATCTTTGGCGCGGTTATGCCAGCGTTAGTGGGATTAGCTAATTGGATGATTCCCTTGATGATTGGCGCTCCAGATATGGCCATGCCGCGCATGAATAACTTAAGCTTTTGGATTACGCCCCTGGCTTTTATTATTTTACTGAGCACATTGATTATGCCGGGTTCTGCGCCTAACTTTGGTTGGACATTTTATGCGCCATTGTCGACAACGTATGGCCCGCCCAGTACAGATTATATGATCTTTGCCATCCACTTATTGGGTATTTCTTCTATATTAGGTGCGATTAATATTATCGCAACGATTTTGAATATGCGCGCGCCAGGCATGACATTGATGAAAATGCCTCTGTTTTGTTGGACATGGTTAATTACGGCTTTTTTATTGATTGGCGTCATGCCTGTCTTAGCCGGAACTGTCACCATGATGTTAATGGACCGCCATTTTGGTACAAGTTTTTTCAACGCCGCAGGTGGTGGTGATCCTTTATTATTCCAGCATTTATTTTGGTTTTTCGGACATCCTGAAGTCTATATTATTATTTTGCCAGGATTTGGTGTGATTTCTCAGGTTATTCCGACTTTTAGCCGCAAAAAATTATTTGGTTATAGCTTTATGGTCTATGCAACTTGTGCGATTGCAATTTTATCTTACTTTGTTTGGGTGCATCACATGTTTGTGACAGGTGTACCTCTTGCCGCACAACTGTTTACGATGTATATGACGATGATCATCGCTGTGCCAACAGGTGTGAAAGTGTTTAATTGGGTGACCACCATGTTTAAAGGCGCCATGACTTTTGAAACGCCGATGTTGTTTGCCATTGCGTTTGTTTTTTTATTTACCATAGGCGGATTATCTGGCGTCATGTTGTCTATGGTTCCTGCAGATTTCCAATATCAGGATACTTATTTTGTGGTCGCGCATTTTCATTATGTCTTAGTGCCTGGCGCAGTATTTGCCATTATCTCTGGTATCTATTACTGGCTACCCAAATGGACAGGTCATATGTATAACGAGACTTTGGGTAAAATCCATTTTTGGCTATCTGTTATATCTGTCAATGTCACTTTTTTCCCGATGCACTTTTTAGGATTGGCAGGCATGCCCAGACGTATTCCAGATTATGCTTTGCAATTTGCGAATTTCAACGCGATTGCAAGTCTAGGGGCGTTTGTATTTGGGATATCCCAATTATTATTTGTCTATATTATTTTCAGATCAATTCGAAAGGGCAAACCTGCAACAGCGCAAGTTTGGGAGGGTGCCGAAGGCCTGGAGTGGACAGTGCCTTCTCCAGCGCCACATCATACCTTTGCTGTGCCGCCGTCTTTGTATGAGAATGGTATAACACCCCCTTTGCACGCAAAGGGGGTCGACGCCGAAGGCGGCGGGGGGATTTGATGAAAGAATCCCCTGCCTCGCTACGCTCGGCTGCCCCCTTTGCATGCAAAGGGGGCGTTTGTTCTTTTGGAGATAGTAGGTAACTTAATGACTAACCAAACCCAGAAAAACCGCAAAACGCTGATTATCTTAATCCTAATTACCATAGGCATGTTTGGTTTTGGTTTCGCCTTAGTGCCTTTTTATAATTTATTGTGTAAAAATTTAGGGATAAACGGCAAGACCAGCAATATCATAGAAGTCAATAAAGATCCTGTCGATATGAATAGAGTGATTACGGTTCAGTTTACAGCAACATCCAACGCTAATTTGCCCTGGGATTTTTATCCCATGACGAAAGAAATCAAAGTTCATCCTGGCGAGAATGAAAAAATTGCCTATTATGCCAAAAATAACTCTAACCATACGATGACGGTGCAGGCAATTCCGAGTGTTACGCCTGGCCTTGCAGCAAAATATCTCAAAAAAACAGAATGCTTTTGTTTTACGCAGCAAACGTTCCGGGCAGGTGAAGGGCGTGAAATGCCTTTATTATTTCATCTGGACAAATCCTTGCCTAAGGATATTAAAATTTTAACTTTATCTTATACGATGTTTGATGCTGAGAAATTTAAAAAAGCCAGTACAAATAAAACTCAGGGGAAAATTAATTGATTTCCCTCACCCGTCCTTCGGACACCCTCTCCCGCAAACGGGAGAGGGGAAAACACTTGTTTAGAGGTAAAAATGATGTCGCATCCACATGAACCTGGTAGTTACTACGTCCCGCAATACAGCTGGTGGCCCATTCTGGCTGCTGTAGGATTATTTCTATTAGGATTAGGATCTATAGAATATTTTAATGATGGCACGTTAGGGCCAAAATTATTGATCAGCGGTGTGAGTATTTTGTCGTTGGTGATGATCTGTTGGCTCACTGCAGTGGTTCAGGAAAGCCGTGAGGGTTTATATGACACTCAAATGCATCGAACTTTTCGCTGGGGAATGGTTTGGTTTATCTTTACAGATATTATGTTATTTGTAGGTTTGTTGGGCGCGTTATGGTATTACCGAATATTTACATTTTCACAACTTGCAGGTTCGCATCATGCATTTGAATCACTGACGCATTATATACTATGGCCTGATTTTCGTTCGGACTGGCCCTTATTGGTAAATCCTAACCCTTCGCAATTCAGTGGTCCTGAGCAGGGTTTGGTATTTGGATGGAAAAGCATTATCACGACATTAGTCATGTTGGGCAGCGGCTCAACATTAGTATTGGCAAATCTGGGATTTAGAACACAGCGTAAAGCGTTATTAAATACAAGCCTTATTGCAACTTTCTTATTAATCAGCTTATTTTTTATTTTAAAAATAGATGCTATTGCGATAGCCATGCATCAATTCGGCATAACGCTGGGTAGCGGAATCTATGGCAGCATCGTCATGTTTTTATTTGTGATATATCTCATACAAGTATTTGTGGCGATAATATTATTAGGCGTTGTAGTTGTGCGTGGATTATTAGGACACTTTTCTATCCAGGATGATTTCAGTATTCGGGCTTTTTCATGGTTTTGGTATTTTATGATTGTCACCTGGTTAGTCATATTTTTTTCGGTGTATTAATCCATGAAATTCCAAACCCAGATGACATCACAGGATGTCCAGATTGTAGAAAGCCAGTTACTTTATCAGGGTCATCTCACACTGCTAAAATATCATCTAAAATATCGCTTATTTGCAGGGGGGTGGAGTGAGACTGTCATTCGTGAAGTGTTTCAAGCGCATGGTGCTGCGGGTGTTTTATTATTTGATCCCAATAGAGATGAAATTGTTTTAGTCGAAGAATTTCGTTTGGGGGCATTAGAAGATAAAAATAGTCCTTGGTTATTGGAACTGGTCATGGGCGTGATAGAAAAAGGCGAATCTGTACAAGAAGTGGCTAGACGCGAAGCACAGGAAGAAGCAGGATGCAATATCATAGATCTTATTCCCATCTGTGAATATTGGACAAGTCCGGGGATTTCGACAGGCAGATTTACTTTATTCTGCGGCCGCATTGATGCTTCAACCGCCGGTGGTATATTTGGATTAACACATGAACACGAAGACATTCGTGCCCATGTTTTCTCCAAACAAGCGGTTTATGATATGTTAAAGTCAGGCGAAATCAAAAACGCCGCAACCATTATTGCCATACAATGGTTGCAATTACATGAATTGGAAGTGAAAGAAAAATGGGTGTAGAATAATAAATATATAATTTTTTGTATAATTAGTATAGAATAGGATGGGTTAACATGAAGAAGATTATTTATTATCCTTCGGCGCATAAAAATATTCAGTGTTTTTCCGATAAGGCAAAACAGAGAATAATGCGATTGCTTGAAATGCTATCTGAAGAGTTAGACTTGCATCCCAATGATTTTAAATATATGCCCACAGTAGGGACGGGAGCATATGAGTTGCGCGTTAAAGCAGACAAGCAATATCGTGTCTTTTATGTCGTGAAATTTACAGAGGCAATTTATGTATTGCATGCGTTTGTCAAAAAAACTCAGGAGACCTCTAAGCATGATATTGATAAGGGTAAAGAAAGATATAAAAAATTATTGGAGCATCGAAATGGGAGGTAAAATTTATGGCTAAGAAAATAGATTTTGTAAAGAGTTCTGGCAATCTTTATAAAGATGCTGGATTTAATGACGCTGAGGCCAAGAGCCTGAAATTGCGTTCACACCTCATGAGCTTGTTGGTTAAATATATTCAGCATGAATGCTTTACTCAAAAAGAAGCGGCAGAAAGATTAAACGTTACCCAGCCAAGAATCAGTAATCTTATGCGAGGAAAAATTGATTTGTTCAGTGCTGATATGTTGCTTGAGATGTTGGAAAGAGCAGGATTTCCTATTTTTAAAAAGATTGAACAAGATACGCGTATTTTTTTAAAAACTTTTCATCATTCTTCTTCACATCAAAAACACCATCATATTTATCTATAGTTTATAGCGATTAAAATTTATGACGACAGCAAAAAGTTACAATGCATCAGATATAGAAGTCTTAAGTGGATTAGATCCTGTTCGAAAACGTCCGGGAATGTATACTGATACCACACGTCCCAATCATTTGGCGCAGGAAGTTATAGACAACAGCGTCGATGAAGCTATATCGGGTTTTGCAGATAAAATTATAGTCTGGCTATATAAAGACGGATCATTGGAAGTCATAGACAATGGCCGCGGTATGCCGGTGGATATTCATCCTGAGGAAAAAATCTCAGGCGTAGAATTGATTTTGACGCGCTTACATGCGGGTGGAAAATTTTCTAATAAAAACTATCAGTTTTCAGGCGGATTACACGGCGTGGGAATTTCTGTCGTCAATGCGCTATCTCAAAAATTGGATGTGCAAATCAAGCGCAGTGAAAAAATTTATCATATAGGATTTAAACAGGGCGATAAAGTCAGCGAACTTAAAGTCACAGGGACAGCCGCTAAACGTGAAACAGGTACCAGTGTCAGATTTTATCCTGAAGCAAAATATTTTGATTCTGCCAAATTTTCTGTTCCCCGATTAAAACAAGTCTTGCGCGCCAAAGCTGTACTATGTCCAGGTCTGACTGTCATATTTCAAGATGAAAATACGGGAGAATCAGAAGAATGGTGTTATAAAGACGGATTAACAGATTATTTGTTAGAGTCTTTACAGAAAGCGGTTTGTTTACCCGCAGAGCCATTTACAGGCAATTTCAAAGGCAATACAGAAGCAGTGGATTGGGCATTGGTATGGTTGCCTGAAGGCGAAGAAGCTGTCATGGAAAGCTATGTGAATCTGATTCCCACATCGCAAGGTGGAACGCATGTCAACGGCCTGCGTACAGGATTGTCAGATAGCTTAAGAGAATTTTGCGAATTGCGTAATCTTTTGCCGCGCGGATTAAAATTAGCGCCGGAAGATGTTTGGGAAAATTGCCGCTATGTCTTATCTGTTAAATTACAAGAACCGCAATTCTCAGGACAAACTAAAGAAAGATTAACCTCACGCGAATGTGCTGCGTTTGTCTCAGGCGTTGTTAAAGATGCATTTAGTTTATGGCTGCATCAAAATGTCTCTATAGGCGAATCGATTGCCAAAATGGTGATAGAAAGCGCTCAAAATAGATTAAAACTCAGCAAAAAAATCGAACGCAAAAAAATCACCAGCGGCCCTGCATTGCCAGGAAAATTAGCAGACTGTACAACGTCAGATCCGATGCGCGGCGAATTATTTTTAGTGGAAGGAGAATCCGCAGGGGGTTCTGCTAAACAAGCGCGTGATCGTATTTTCCAGGCAATTATGCCGCTTCGGGGAAAAATTCTGAATACCTGGGAAGTGTCGCACAGTGATGTATTAGCCTCTGAGACAGTCCATGATATTGCGACAGCCATTGGCGTTGATCCAGGCAGCAATGATATCTCAGGGCTTAGATATGGCAAAATATGTATCTTAGCCGATGCAGATTCCGATGGATTACATATTGCGACGTTATTATGCGCATTATTTTTAAAGCATTTTCGGGCATTAGTTGCCGCACGTCACATTTTTGTCGCCATGCCGCCATTATATCGTATAGACATCGGCAAAGAAGTTTTCTATGCCTTAGATGAAGCAGAAAAACAGGGTGTCTTAGATAGAATTACCGCAGAAAACAAAAAAGGCAAAGTCAATGTCCAGAGATTCAAAGGCCTGGGAGAAATGAATCCCATACAACTTCGCGAAACAACCATGGTTCCCGATACTCGCCGCTTAGTTCAATTGACTTTAGATGTGGATGACAGCGCTGATAAAATATTAGATATGCTATTAGCCAAAAAACGTGCGTCAGACAGAAAGCAGTGGTTAGAAGATAAAGGTAATATGGTGGAGATTTAACCTCCTCTTCGTCATTGCGAGCGGAGCGAAGCAATCCAGTTAGAGATGTTTGGATTATTTAAATTTGGTGAATACTGACTTTATAATATCTGGCAATTCCTGCCACGGAATGGCAATGATGTCTTTGTCTAACATCATGGGTTTAGATGTACGGCAGATAATATAAGCTGGTTTAATACAATCATATTCGCTCATGAATTTCGACAGATGTTTAGCGTCTCCAATCACGGGCGTTTCTGTCCATTTTATTTCTATGGGCAAATATTGATGATTGATTTCCAGGATATAATCAATTTCAGGTCCTGCATGATCCCGCCAGTAGCGTAATTTTGTCATAGCTGAAAATAGTCTAATGTATCTTAATAACTCCAAGCCTATAAATTGCTCGAATAATTCGCCCAGTGTTTTTTGAGGAACTTGTATTCCTTCGCCAGCAGCGATGCGACGGATCCCCATATCAAATAACAAATACTTTGGAGATTTTGTGAGACGTCGACGCGTGGTTGTTTTTGTAATTGGCTCTATTCTGTCAGCAATCAGACAATCTTCGAGAATTTGATAATATTCTGTAATGGTGTGACGATTGACGCCAATGTCTTGAGACAATTTGCTCATGTTAATTTGTTTGCCTGATTCAATGGCTGCAAATTCCAGGAATCGGGCAAATGCGCCCAGGTTGCGTACTACAGCCTCAGCGCGGATTTCTTCGTTCAGATAGAGACTGACATAAGACTCAAGATCAGTCTCTTTCAGATTTTTCTCGGGCGTCTGATAGATTTGGGGTAGTGTGCCATAGAGCAATAATTCTTGAATATCAGGATAGGGCTTTGGCATTTCTAATAAACATAATGGGTCAAGATGAATTTTAACAACACGGCCCGGCAATAAATTAATGGTTTTATTGCGTTTAAGTTTTCTGGCTGAAGAGCCTGTCAAAATAAATTGCGCTTCGTGATTATCGATAATGAGTTGTATCATATCCATGATGTCGGGTGATTTTTGGATTTCATCAAGAATAACAATGGGCTGACGTTTTAGTTGTTTTAAATGGGTATGTGCCAGAATTTCCTGTCGAAGCGCTTGAGGTGATTTTTCAAAACGTAACCGAATTTCAGCATCAATAAGAGTATAAGTTAAATCTGCCTGGCATTGATGCTTAAGCAAAGTTGTTTTGCCTGTTTGGCGCGCGCCCAGCAATAAAATGCTTTTGCCGCGTTTAAGGGTTTCAGTGATAATATTTTCAATTAAGCGAGGAATATATGACATAAGTTCATGTTAATTGAAAATTGCCGGATATTCAACAATTTTCACTGAAATTTGCAAAATATCCGGCAATTTTCAATTTTTAGGGTTTCTGAATGGGATATCCTGCATTTATCCAAGCGCTAGTGCCTCCGTCCATAGAGCAAACATTGGTATAGCCCATTTTCTGTAATTGTTCTGTTGCAATTGCAGAGCGATATCCGCCGCTGCAGTATAAGATAAGAGGTGTGTGGATATCTGGAATGGTTTTTTCAATATCGCGTTCTATGATGCCCTTGGAAAGATGAATGGCATTGGGTAGATGCCCGGTTTGCCATTCAGAATCTTCGCGCACATCTATTAATACAGGCGGATTGGCTGATTCTAATCTCTTTTTGGCTTGATGGATATCAATCTCTGTAATACGGGATTTGGCTAATAAAGCCTGCGCTAAAAATAGCGGATTGTGTGTTTTCATCTCTAAACTCTCCCTAAAGTTGTAAAAGTTTTAAAAAATTTAAGCATTCTCGCCAGGAAAGTATAGAAAACTCCTGATGTGAAAGTGTTTCTTTACCACCGTAAATTATCCAGCAGTTTTTTGCATCCTGATGACTGATTTTTTGCCAGCGTTTTAAGCTGTTTAATAAATCAGGCACGAAAGTTTTGCTGGATTTCGTTTCAATAGCCAACAAACCATCATTTTTTTCAATAATGATATCAACTTCATCACCAGTTTGATCGCGAAAAAAATATAATGGTGCATTTTTACCTTGTGCGCGATAGGTTTTGAGAATTTCAGTCAGCATGAATCCTTCAAAAATGGCGCCGCGACTGGCATGAATCGAAAGATGTTCTGATGAATCAATTCCCAGTAATCGGCAGACAATAGAAGTATCATAAAAATAAAGTTTGGGTGTTTTGACTAAGCGCTTATTAAAATTTCTATAATAAGGCTGCAGACGAAAAACAATATAACTAGCTTCGAGAATATTTAACCAGTGTGAAGCTGTTGTTTGAGAAATACCGCATTCATTCGAAAGTGAAGACAGATTGAGTAATTGACCATGTCTGCCTGCACATAATTTTAGAAATAATTGAAATCGGCTTAAATCACGAATATGAATCAGGCTTCTGACATCGCGTTCGAGATACGTGCGTATATAACTGTTGTACCATAATTCATGATCTAATTTTTCATGATAGGGTCTTGGATAACTGCCATGAAAAAGATAATCCCATAAATCAGGCTGTTTTTGTTTGGGATAAGTCATATATTCTGCATAACTGAGTGGCAGCAGCTCAAGTACAGCGGCGCGCCCTGCTAATGTTTGGCTGATATTTTCTGCGAGTAAAAAATTTTGAGAACCTGATAACACAAATTTTTGTGTTTGTTTAGAGTGATCAACATATTCCTGTATATAGGAAAACAAAGGTGGATAATTTTGTGCTTCATCAATAATCAGGTGCGGAAATCCTTCCAGAAATCCGCGAGGATCTTCTTGTAAACGTAATAATATATCAGGAGATTCCAGCGTCACATAATGGTAATTTGAGAGAATTTGTTTTAAGAGTGTGGTTTTGCCGCTTTGTCTTGGACCTGTTAATAAAGTCACAGGAAATGTGTTGGCTGTTTTTTTTAAAAGTGGCATAATCGCTCTTTCGAAAGTCATGAATATTGCTCCCCCAGCTATGATCAGTATAACTTATTTTATGTAAAATTCAAACTTTAACTTTAAATTTTACATAGTTTAGGTAGCGGGCTCGAGCTTGGCGTACGCCGCGACAAGCCATTTTGCGCCTGTACTTCCAAATTTGACCTGAACACGGGCGCTCGCACCTTGGCCTTCGTAATTTAAAACAATACCCTCGCCAAAAGTCGGATGATTTACGCGTTGACCCAGTTGTAAACCTGATTCGTTATGACTGGAATCGGGTATGCGAGAAATATTGTTATTCTGAGTATTTTTAGGTTGGGCGTTATAAACAGGCCGTGAGATTTGTGTACGCAGTCGAACTTCTTCTAATACTTCTGTAGGCAATTCACGAATAAATCTCGACGGACGATGATAAGTCTCGTTGCCATATAATCGCCGTGTTTCTGCATAAGTGATTGTGAGTTTTTTCATGGCGCGCGTCATGCCGACATAACACAGTCGTCTTTCTTCCATGAGTTTCTGCGGATCTTCCATGGAGAGTTGATGTGGAAATAAGCCTTCTTCTAATCCCGCGAGAAAAACAAACGGAAATTCCAAACCTTTGGCAGAATGTAAAGTCATCAATTGGACATAATCTGAAGAAAACTCTGACTGCGTTTCGCCTGCCTCTAACGCAGCAGTAGCTAAAAAAGAAGAAAGAGGAGAAATTTCAGGATTTCCGCTTTCGTCTTGGAATTGCTTGGTTGCAGAAATCAATTCTTGCAAGTTTTCAACGCGTGTCTGGCCTTTTTCGCCTTTTTCGTTTTGATAATGATCAAGTAATCTACTGACTCTTAGAGTATGTTCTGTTAATTCTGAGAGAGATAAATTCCTGGTTTCTTTTTGTATAGTATTAATCAAATCACAAAATTGCTGTACTGCATTGAGTGCGCGTGAGCTGAGTTGTTGATTTTGGATGAGTAAATTCGCTGATTGCCATAAAGATATTTTCTGTTCTTTTGCTGTATTTCGCAATGTAGAGAGTGTTTGATCGCCAATGCCGCGTGTAGGCATATTAATCACGCGTTCGAAAGCGCTATCATCATCTCTGTTAGCCACTAATCTTAAATAACATAAAGCATCTTTGATTTCGGCACGTTCAAAAAATCGCAATCCGCCATAAATTCTGTAGGGGATTCCCGCTTGAATTAAAGCTTCTTCCAATACACGAGATTGAGCATTAGAGCGATACAAAATAGCACAGTCTTTATATGAAATATTTTCTCTATAGGCTTCGCGTATTTTATCGACAATAAATCTGGCTTCGTCAATTTCATTAAACGCGGCGTAGAGAGAAATCAGTTCGCCTTCTGAGTCATCAGTCCATAAATTTTTGCCCAGACGATCTGTATTATTCGCAATAAGTGTATTTGCGCCTTTCAGAATATTGCCTGTAGAGCGATAGTTTTGTTCCAGACGAATAATTTTCAGGGGGGCAAAATCTTTTTCTAATTTCTTCATGTTTTCAATTTCAGCGCCGCGCCAGCCATAGATAGATTGATCATCATCACCGACGGCCATGAGACAGCCCTTCTTGGACATGGCTGTAATCCAGCTATATTGAATAGCATTAGTATCCTGGAATTCATCGACTAAAATATGTTTAAAGCGCTCTTGATAGTGTAGCAATATATCAGGTCGAGTTTGCCATAATTCATGTGCGCGCAGCATCAATTCTGCAAAATCGACCAATCCACTGCGTTGGCAAATTTCTTCATATTGTTGATAGATGCGAACAAGCGTTCGCTGATGTAAATCGCCATTGTCTTTTATCTGATCAGGTCTTAAGCCCCCATCTTTTTTATGATTAATAAACCATTGGATCTTTTTGGGTGACCATTGTTTTTCATCTAATCCCATTGCAATCACAATGCGTCGAATAGTACGATATTGATCATCGCTGTCCATGATTTGGAAGTTTTCACTTAAATTCGCTTCTTGCCAGTGGATGCGCAATAATCTGTGCGCGATACCATGGAAAGTGCCTACCCAGAGATTTTGCGTGGAAAATCCTAGCAAACTCTCAAGACGTCCTCGCATCTCATTGGCGGCTTTATTGGTAAATGTCACGGCGAGAATATTAAAAGGCGAGTAGTTTTCTGATTTGAGCAGCCAGGCGATACGGTGCGTTAATACGCGCGTTTTGCCACTGCCCGCACCGGCCAGTACCAGCACGTTTTCCAATGGCGCTGTGACAGCCTTGCGCTGTGCATCGTTGAGAGGATCAATCAGTGACGCGATTTCCATTGATAAGATAACCAGAAAATTTAAAGTCGTTATGATACCTTATTGGGTAGGTAAATGACTATTGTGAGGATATGTCACTTTTTAGGTAAAAACATTAATACGTATTTTATATTGAATACGTATTATTATTATGATACTATTTTTCCATGTTAAATTGTTTTTAAGGCCTTAATTATGGACTGGGAATTTCTTGGATTTAAGCATTACCCATTTTCAGTAAATCCTATTTCTATGAAAACTCTTGAATTATTTACGGGCCATGATAAAGAAATACAAATTTGTAAAAACATGCTAGCAGATAATAATTTGAGGTTGATTATAGAGGGAGCAAGGGGAGTGGGCACAACATCTTTTGCAAATTATATTAAATTTTCAGCCCAAGCAAAAAAATTATATTTGGCTCCACGAGTAGAAGCCAGTGTTGAAGCACATTGGAACTTAGAAAGCTTATTGACTGCTGTTATTTCTAATATCGTTAGAGAAATGGAAATGATAGATAACAAAATAACTCAAAATAAGGTTTTTACAGAAGCCAAAGCGCTATCGCATCGGTTATCTGAAGCTTATAACAGCTTTGGTATTACAGCATTTTCTGTTGGCGGCAGTTATGGTAAATCGGCTGCTATTAGCCAGCCAAGCTTTATACCTTCTACAACCCTGGGGCACCATTTGCAAGATCTTAGTAATCTCGCTGTTAAACAAGGGTACAAAAATGGGATTTTAGTGCAATTAAATAACCTTGACTTGAATGTTGTTCATTCTGAAGAACATTTATCTTACTTATTTAACGCAGTGAGAGATTTTTTGCAAATAGAAAATATCTCTTGGCTGCTGGTTGGAGATGTTGGCATTGGTTCATTTATTGCTAATCGTGTGGATCGGCTTGATGATATTATTAGCGACAAAATTTTTATTAAACCTATCGATAAAATTGGTTACCATAAATTGATAAAAAAAAGAATTGAGTATTATCGATTAAATAGAAAAAGTGAATTCCCAATTAATCAGGATGTTTTCGATTACTTATATGATATTACAGATGGGCGATTGAGATATATTTTTGGGCTGATTTATTCTTTACTTAATCGAGTTCAAATAGGAAAATTGGTACAAAAAGTCTCTCTTGAACTTGCAAAGGAAACTATTGCAGCATTAGCACAAGAACGCCTCAACCAATTTTCACTATCAAACGCTGAATTAGATGTTATTCATTATTTAGTGAGAAAACCAGAATCCAATGTAATTACTATTGTTAAAGAAACTGGAAAAAATAGAACATTTATATCTAAAATAATGAAGGATCTTTTAGAGAAAAAATGTGTGTCTGTCAGAAAAGTGAATAAGCAAAGAATCTATAGCCCTTCACTAGATGCAAAAATTGCTTTTTCTGACAGGAGAATTTAATGCTCGATAGTCTGCTTTCCAGTTTGATTCATCTTTTTGATTTGATGAAACAAAATGCCCTGATGGCGCTAATTGCTGTGGGTGTATTATGGGTTATTCATATTATTAATTTTTTGCTGAGATATAAATTAAATAGCCTGGGGTTATTGCCACGAAGAATACGCGGCATCCCAGGGATAATTTTCTCGCCATTTCTTCATGGCAGTTTCACACATCTGTTTTTAAACTCTATTCCGCTATTTGTGTTATTGGATTTTATCTTAATGGGTGGAATGCATTCGGCGATCTTGGTAACTGTATATATTGTATTAATTAGCGGCATATTACTGTGGCTGTTCGGACGTAACGGCAATCATATCGGTGCCAGTGGTCTGATTATGGGATATTTGGCTTATTTATTAATCAACGCCTATGAACATCCGTCTATTAAGACAGTCGTATTGGGCATAATCTGCGCCTATTATTTTGGCGGATTGGTTTTGAGTATTTTTCCCAAAGAAGAGCGCACATCCTGGGAAGGTCATTTATTTGGCTTTATCGCAGGCATTGCTGTGGTATTTGTAGGGTTTTTCGCAAAATAAGGTAACGTCGCAAACCACGCGCGTTTATTTAATTCGTTATTTAATTCTGGATGATTTTTGGAGAATAACTTCCAGCTTTCATCTGGACGTTGTTGCAAATAATCTTCACCCTGTTTTGCGGCATCTAGGAATTTTGTAAATTTATCCTGATGAGATTTAAGATAATCTTTATTGGCGACATAGATTAATTCAGGGTAAGGGGGTACGCCGTATTTTTCGGGGTAAAACACTCTCACGGGAAAACCCGCTAATTCCATTTGGACAACTTCGAAGTTGCGCATGATACCCGTGATGGCATCGACACGATGTGTCATCAACGATTGAGTAAGATTATAATTGACGTTGATTAATTTGACGTCTTTTATGCTTAAACCCGCAGAGTTTAAAACTTTACCTAAAGTAATGATGTCTACACCCGCTGTAGAATATGCAATCGTCTTGCCTTTTAAGTCTTTTATAGTATAAATATCACTTTTAGCACTAACGGCCAAACAACCCAAAGGCGAGCTAATCAAAGTTCCAATTTGAGTGAGAGGCAGTCCTTGTTTTTGATCTAACATTAATTGCGGTTCATAAGTCACAGCAATATCGGCTTTATTCGCAGCGACCAACTTGGGTCCATCTGCCGGATTTGCAGGGCCAATTAAACTTACATCCAAACCCTGTTGTTTAAAAAAACCTTTCTGCTCAGCAACGAACAACGGCGCGTGATTGGGGTTTGGAAACCAGTCGAGAATAACAGTGAGTTTTTCCAATCCGAATACTTGTTTGGAAAATAAAAGACAACATAATAATAAAAAATTGAGAATAGATTTAATCATAGCGCTTTATGTCCCTGCGAAATTAGGAGTTAACTGCATTATAGGCTTTTATGTTTATAATTTGAATAAAGATAGTTTTTTTCCCTGGGGTTATTCCATCAAAATTTCACTTTGGCTAGAAACCAAACATAACCACCCAAAAAACATGCCCCAAGTTATCTCAGAGCATGTTTTACCTGTTATGTTATCACTTATTAGGTCTAGAAGAATTTTGCAAATTACCCCGAAATAAGTCTTCGGCATAATGACCAGTTACAAACCCAAGTGTCTTTGTTTTCATCAAGTCACTCACGAAAAACATGCTTGTCAATAAGTATCTTATTCCTAATGTTGCGATTAGAGGCCAGATTATCGCTTTTGTTGAAGAATATCAGCGTAATAAAAAAGTGAAAGCGCAGCAGTCTCAAAGTAAACTCAATAATCCAGTTCCGCCTAGTGTGTCGGCGACTACTACTAATGCTCCTCAATTACCGTATAATCCTCAGCATGAGAGGAAGGGGACTAACGTGCCCCCTGTCCAAAATTGGCCGTCCAGCGTCGTCCCGGTTGCTGTCCCTCCGTATCCAGGCGCACCATCTTGGTTATCTCAAGCGCCTACTAGAAACCCCTATTCAAATCCTGCAAATCCTGCAAATCCTGCATTTTTTCAACCTTTTTGTCAAAATCCAGCGCAACAACAGCAGTCATCTTCAAATATTGAAGATACTAAGCTTACACGCATTCTACAACTTATCAAGGAAGCAGAAAAACTTAGCTCTTTAATGGGTAGCATACCTATACGGCGCCTGGAGCGTCTGAGAAATGGAGATGTCGAGATTGAGTTAACACGGGATCTTAATGGGGCCAGAGAACTGAATGACATTTTCGCAGAAATTCCAAAACATATTTTTGGCGCAACCTATGTAGAAGGCAAATTGTGTATTCCAAAGGAAAAAATTGACTTTGGATTATTTGAAAATTACTTGCTTACTTTAAGGCCGCTAACAAGACTGGCTGGTGATTTTCGCGCCCTCAGAGGCATTACCTCGTGTGTGGCGCTTTGCGCGATGGAGAAATACGCGGAAATGCCTTATTATGATTTTAAGTATGACACAAATATATTGTATGTTACATATACAAATCTATCTAATCCCAATGAAAAGCATAATTTAAAATATGCTGGTTATGCGGAAATTATTGGATATTTTCTTAGTATAGGATTGTCGTACCCTGGGATTTGTGCTTTTTATTTGGCACAGAGTCAACGGTACACTGAAAAACGTACTCCGCCTCCAACAATCGCTCAGTTTCTTTCAACAAAGATTGATCATGATCCTCATAATGATTTCGTTATGGGAGATTTAGCGCTTTTCCA
>Ga0207080_1029_pt1 | contig 35200 bp, 37 predicted proteins | sample Alteio_BWMinHeat_58_FD_153532 | JGI IMG/M metagenome (GOLD analysis project Ga0207080, IMG submission 153532) | Enriched cells from forest soil in Barre Woods Harvard Forest LTER site, Petersham, Massachusetts, United States -... | ecosystem: Environmental > Terrestrial > Soil > Temperate forest >...
CGGGTGAGAAGAAAAAGAAAATTGACGAGCCTGTTTTTCAAAAGACAGAAGAGAATAAAACAACTAATACTACTGAAACCAACCCGCCTGCTGATAATTCAGCGGCAGTATAAATCACATATAATTAAAAATTAAGGTCATGAAAAATGATAAACTGGTACCGGGTATTATCCTGGTTACGATAGGCGCAATATTCCTGCTGCATAATTTCGGCTATCTTCATTTCCACTGGAGAAATTTGATTAACCTGTGGCCCATATTCCTGGTGATAGGCGGCGTAAACCTGCTGTTGGCCCATAACAGGTCGTCCTGGGCAACTATCCTGAAAATCTCCGTTGTTGTAGGCGGTTTCGCCCTCATCCTGTTCGGTAACTTTGATAATAGTCGCTGGTGGCCACACGCAACCTGGCATTATAATTCGGACGATGATGATAATAACGATGATGATAACGCCGATAATGGAAAAAATGTAAGAAGCACCAGCAGTGGGACGTTTACAGAGCCTTTTGATGCGAGTGTAAAGGTAGCCAGGTTGAACGTAAGCGGTGGCGCGACTACCTACAGGTTAAATGATACCACGAATGATTTGTTTAAAGCGGATACCAAACAATTCCGTGGCAGGTATCAGCTAATTGGGCACAAAGAAGATTCAGTGTATGTAATGGACTTTTCCATGAAGGATAACAAAGGCAACTGGAATTGGGGAAATAATAATGAATCCAACATAGCCGATTTGAGCCTGAATACAAAGCCGGAATGGGAAATTAATATTAATGCAGGAGCAACTGAGCTTAATTTTGACCTTTCAAAATATAAGATAAGAGAAGTTAAATTAAATGGGGGGGCAGGATCGTTTACTTTAAAGATGGGCCAGCCTCTTCAGTCAACAAAAATTGACGTTTCGTCTGCCGCTACTGAACTAACCGTTGAAATACCACAGGATGTAGCTTGCAGCATTGAATCTTCGGGACTTACATCAGATAATTTTGATGGATTTGATAAAAAGAGCAATGGGCATTATGAAACGCAGAATTTTGATGCGGCTAAAAACAAAATATATATACACCTGAACGGAATCGCAGCTGACTTTAAAGTACACAAATATTAGGCTTAAATTAATGGGTTGAGAAGTTGTAACCTGGTCACAGGTTACAACTTTTTTATTTTATATAAAATTGGACGGCTGCGGTATTTGTTGCATCTTCAACTATGGAATCTTATAACGGGCCGCCAGTAAGGCCGCCCAGCCCGGGTGAAAGGAAAAAAGCCGAAGGCTCTTTTGCCCGGCGGAACAACTGGATATTTATTGTCATTATCGCGGTACTTTTAATTGCCGCCGGCGGCTGGTTTTTGGTTAGCCGGGTGAAAACGGTGAAAAAACAGTATACTAATATCCACCTGGACAGTGCTGTTGACGAAGATGATGAGGTCGATACCGCTGCCATTAAAGTTGATACAGGCAAAACTAATATGGCAAACGAACAGCATAGTGTTTTCACAATGCCGTATGTGGCAACCGGGGTTGCAAGGCTAAATATCAGTGGCGGCGCCGCTACTTACAGATTGGATGATACTACTATCCAGCTATTTTATGCTGATGCAAAAGTAGTTAATCACCATTACGAATTTAACAGTCATACGGAAGATTCGGTTTATGTGATGGATTTTGGTTTAAAAAAGACTAAGAAAAAATGGGATTGGAGCAAAGATTCAGATATAGTTAAATTAAAACTTAATGTTAAACCTGAATGGGAAATTAATGTAGAAGCCGGTGCCGTTGATCTTAATTTTGACCTGTCAAAATACAAACTGAGATCACTAAAATTAACCGGTGGGGCCGGGCAGTTTGTGGTAAAGGTGGGGCAGCCTTTAATAGCCACAACACTTGATGTTTCTACGGGCGCTTCAGATGTAACCATTCGGGTACCACGAAACGCTGCATGTAGCATCCAGGTGCAGGCGGGGCTATCGTCAAACACCTTTGACGGTTTTACTAAAAAAGATGACACTCATTATGAAACCCCTGGTTTTGGGAGCGCTAAGAATAAAATATATATCAAGATCAGCGGGGGTATATCTGATTATAAAGTGGAGAAATACTAAGTATATGCAAGCCGGGTATTTTGTAGTTATCGATGGTAAGCCCCAAGGGCCGTTTGATTTGGAACAGCTAAAGAGCATAAGCCTAAAACCGGGTGATTTTATAAAAACGCCTGAAATGCCCGACTACAAGGAGGCGCATGAACTGGCCGAACTGCGGCAACTGTTTCATTTTGCAAAACGGACGGTAATGCCGCAATACTTTGCCGGGCTCGACCAGCGCCTGCTGGCTTCGGCGCTCGACTGGTTTATTATTTCGGGGATTTGTATTGTGCCGGCGCTAATAGTTGTGTTGTTTGTTCCAGGTCAGGAAGTTGCGATAATCGTTGGCATTAGCCTTTTGATTGTAATTCCACTTGTTAATTTTGTTTATCATATCGTGATGGAAAGCTCGGCCAAACAAGCCACTTACGGCAAGCAAATATTGAAGATAAAAGTATGTGATATGGAAGGTAACCCTATCAATGGCGGTAAGTCTTTTGGCCGTAACTTTTGCAAATTATTTTCTGACATCACCTTTAGTATTGGCTACCTGGTTAGCTTTTTTAACAAACAGCAGCAGTGTTTACATGATATGATCGCTGGAACGCTTGTGGTTAAGGAGAGGTTATTTTAGTTGGCAGTACAGCCCACTATTTCAACCCCAGTCTTTCCTTTAAAAATTCACGGTAGGTGCTCCCGATAGGGATCTTTATACCGTTAATGCTTAGCTGGTGCACCTCGATCATTGCAATATGCTTTATAGCTACCACAAACGATTTATGCACGCGGACAAAATCAGCAGCCGGTACCATGTCAAAAATATCACCCATGTTTTCGCGGATGAGTATTTGTTTATCCTTTAAGTGGACGGTAATATAGTTCCCGTCCTTTTCGAGGTAAAGGATATCAGCAACTTTCACCTGGTAAGTATGCGGCCCGCTTTTGATGAAGACCGTTCCGGGTTCATCTTCTTTTATTGTCGGTTTATTTTGGTGCGAAAGAAGGGTCGAAGCCTTATTAACAGCCGCCAAAAACCGCTCGAAAGTAATGGGTTTCAGCAGGTAGTCGATGGCGTTTAGATTATAGCTTTCAACCGCGTAATTGCTGTAAGCGGTGGTGAAAATAACCATCGGCTTTGTGGCAAGCGTTTGTATCAGTTGCATGCCGTTGATGTCGGGCATATTGATATCGAGGAAAATGAGGTCGATTTTTTCGCGGTTCAAAAACTCGATGGCTTTAACCGGCTCGCGGAAGGTGGCTTTCAAATCAACCAAATCGCTTTTCCGGCAATACCGCTCGATCACTTCCAATGCTTTGGGCTCATCGTCAATAGCTATACAATTCATTCTATAGTAATTCCAAGGCTGACAATATACCTGTTATCATCGGTTTTTATTGATAGCAGGTACTTTCCGGGATATAACAGGGCCAGTCTTCTTTTTACATTTTCTAGCCCGATGCCGCTCTTTTCATCATCCATTTTTTTGACGCCGTAGATCGTGTTTTCGCAGGTAAAGGTTAGCTTTTTGTCCGCAACAGCGATGGAAATATCAATTTCAGACGACCGGCCTATCGCCACACCATGCTTAAAAGCGTTTTCAACAAAGGGGATAAACAGCATGGGTGCTACCAACACTCCTTCGGTTTTTTCAGGGTAATCGAATACAACCTTTGCCTCGCCCTCGGCATAGCGCAATTCGTTAAGCAGTATACAATTCTCCAGGTATTCGATCTCCTTTTTTAAAGGGACATGCTCTTCATTGCTTTCATAGATCATGTAACGCATCATGCCAGAGAGTTTCGAGATACCATCAGCCAGGTCGTCATTGCCCTTTTTCTGCGCCATCGAGAACAGGTTATTCAGCGTATTGAACAGGAAATGCGGGTTCACCTGCGACTTTAGGAATTTGACCTCAGTATCCAGCTGTACTGCTGCCAGCTCCGAACGCATTTTTTCCACCCTGGCCCATTCCATTAAAAAGAAGTAGGCGATGGAAAGCCCGAACACAATAATGAAAATAAACAATAGCGTATTCGAAAAACCATCCTGCTGAAATATGAAGGCTTTGGACTGCTGACGCGCAATCTCGCTTTTAACAAAAATGTCGGGGACCGGGCGCCCTTTTAGCACCCGCACCTGTTCAATATTAGTATCTCTGATAAATGGCTTCTCCTCCGGTCGCGGCCTTATCATGACTTTTATACTGTCTTGCCGATTACCTGGTGGCGCCATTATCATGGCATCTTGCAGTTTCCGCGCCGGCAACAAGGCATCCACGTAGTTATCCGCCAGGAATATAAAACCAAACCATACAACGGGCAGCACTACCCTGACCAATACATTTTTAAAGCGAAGCGCTTTTTTAAACAACCAAAAGATATTCCCATAAAACAACACGATCATGAAACCAAGCGTGAAGAATATATGCGGCGATATGGTATGCCTGATGTCCTCTTCCAGGATCGTGCCGTTATGATTGATACGCATTTTTATATCAGGTTGTGTAAACGATAGCAGCGTATAAAAAACGCCACCCCAGAACGCGATATGGAGCACGATCTCTATCCAGTCTTTCTTCCTGATCTTAAACATGCTAACAAAAGTAACACACCGGGAATGGCTTAAAAATTAATGTTACTAAACAATGTGAAAATGGTATAAACTACTCTTTTTTGAAATCCCAAATAACAAATATCGCTATTTCATCAGCTTAAAAATGGTGTTTGTACCAAAGTTTTTATGGGTTGAGGTGTAAAAAATAGTATTGCTTAAAATTCTCACACTCATGAAGAAGCAACTACTGGTAACCATTATTTTATTGGGGGTATTTATTACTGCCAATGCCCAAAAAACCGATACAGCGCGTATGCTGATCCATTACAAGTTTACCTGGGTAAGAGACACCGCACACCGTGCGACTCCTTACACGGAAAACATGGTGCTATATATAGGCCAGAGGTCAAGCGCTTACAGGAGTTATGACGGGGTAGTATATAAAGCACAATTTAAGAAGGCCTGGGCCGAAGCAGTGGCCGCCAGTCCGGACGGGCATCCCATGATAAACAGGCACGGCGTCGGTTCAAACATTGAATACTACCAGTTTCCAAACGAGAAAAAATTGTTCACGGAAGACCCGATATACATGAACAATTACTTTATCGACGGCGAGATGCCCGCTATCGACTGGAAGACGAGTGGCGATACGGCAACTTTTGGTGGTTTGCATTGCCAGAAAGCCACCTGCCATTTTAGAGGCAGGGATTACACCGCATGGTTTTGCCCCGACCTGCCGGTGCAGGTCGGTCCGTGGAAACTGAATGGCTTACCCGGCGTGATCGTAGATGCCCGCGACTCAAAAAACGAAGTGATATTTCAATTTGATGGGGTAGAGAAAGCCATCCCTACGCCACCAAAAAGCCAGGCCGCAGTTGATGAAAAAGATATGCCGCCAATAATACGTGATCTGGATGATGATATGAATTTAATAGGAACACCGCCCAGGACGATCAAAACCACGCAAAAAGAGTTTGATAAACTACAAGCGAGCATGAGGAAGAACCCACAGGCATTTGCGCAGGCCATTGAGGCGGGTAATCGCGCGAGTGGCGATGCGCCTATGGATCATATTATGATCAAACCAGGACCTGCTCCTAAAGGGCCAGAGATCAATAACCCGATGGAATTATCAGAAAAGAAATAATACAATATTTAAAGTCCCAAACATCATGAAAAGATTGATAACCATATACGCATTACTGGCAGCAACAATGCAGGCAGCCATCGCGCAAACGCCCGACACCGCCCAGGTTCTGGTGCATTACAAATTCACCCACGTACGTGATACCACTAACCGGGACCATCCCTATACCGAAAATATGGCTTTGTATATCGGTAAAATTTCAAGTGCTTATAAAAGTTACGATAATGTGCTTGAACAGGCCGAATTCAAAAAGCAATTGCAGGCCGCAAAGGCTAGTTCGCCCGATGGTAATGTTAGTATTCGTCGGAACAGGCGGGGATCGGGTGCGGAGTATTACGAGTTCCCCAACGAAAAAAAGCTGGCAAGGAAAGAGCCGCTGGTTATGGATACGTACCTCATAGATGATGCCATGCCGGCTATTGACTGGAAAATAAGCAGCGATACGGCGATGTTCGGCGGGTTGCATTGTCAGAAAGCTACCGCTCATTTTAAAGGCCGCGATTATACAGCCTGGTTTTGCCCCGATATGCCGCTGCATGTAGGCCCGTGGAAGCTGAACGGCCTGCCCGGGGTTATCGTGCAGGCTTATGATACTAGGAAAGATGTGCAATTTATGTTCGATGGGGTAGAAAAAGTATTCGTTACTATACCTGACAAACAGGAGAAACTGGCTGAACCCAAAAATGATGGCCCTGGACCGGGGATGATCATAATAGGTGGGGATAATGGCGGCGACCCCAATATCATACAACTGCCCAAAAACGCCATTAAGACTACTGACAAAGAGTTTTCAAAACTGCAGGAAGCCATGCACAAAGACCCTGACGCTTTTGTTCAATCCATGATGGCCGCGCATAATGCTAACCGGCCGGCTGGTTCAGACCAGATGAAGATAAATATAAAGGTGAGTCCGCAGCCTGTTATCAATAACCCTATCGAGTTGCCGGGTAAATAATATGCATTTTATGCGATCCTTTATATTGCTGCTATGCGGCTTGCTATTTTCTGCTCTTTGTTTTGCCCAGGGAAATATTCATGGGACGGTTAAAGACAGCGCGGGAAAAGCCGTGCCGTTTGCAACCGTGAGCCTAAAAAATAAGGCGAGCAATACGATTGTGACTTATACCGTTACCGACGCTAAAGGGGCTTACAACCTGGCCACGCCATCCGGTCAAAGCCTGGATAGCCTTCTGGTAGAAGTACGCAGTATGGGTTATAAAAGCCAGGCGAAAAGCATTATTGGAACCGCGCCAGTTGATTTTGTTTTAAAGACTTCCGTAAATCAGTTGCAGGCAGTGGTGATCAAAAGCAGCCGGCCGGTACTGCGTGTGAACGGTGACACGTTGAGCTACAAGGTATCCGAATTCGCTAACCCGCAGGACAGGACCATAGGCGAAGTGATCAAAAAACTGCCTGGCATCACCGTAGCCGCCGACGGGACGATCAGCTATAATAACAAGCCGATCAGCACGGTATATATCGGCGGCGATAACCTGCTTGATGATAAATACAGCATCGCCACCAACACCATCCCGCAGGGCGTGGTTGACAAAGTGCAGGTGTTACAGAATAATCAGCCTATCAAAGCACTGCAAAACAAGGTGATGAGTGATGATGTGGCCCTTAACCTGGACATTAAAAAAGGCGCCAAATTACAGATGGTGGGGCAGGAGAGTGTTGGTGCGGGCGTGCCGGGCAATTATGATGTGGAGCTGAACGCGATGATGTTCAAGGACAAATACAAGGCGATAAACTACCTGAACGGAAACAACATCGGCTATGACCTGACGCAGGACCTGCTATCGCACAATCGCAGCGACTATATGCAGCGTATCGATAATACTGTACCCGCAACGGTGCTGTCACTGGGCTCGGTTAATACACCTGCTTTGGCGGAGAACCGGTACCTGTTTAACCAGGCGGGTATTTTAAACCTGAACAACCTGGTGAACCTGAAAAAAGGAGTTCAACTTAAGATGAATGCCTATTATCTGCACGATACCCAAAAGCAGGATTACAGCCAGCGAACTACCATTTTTCTGCCGGGCGATACGGTACATTATACCGAAACGCAGCATAACCAATACCGGCGGGATATATTTCATGCTGAATTTACCACAAACGTGAACCAGGACAAATATTACCTGAATGATGTGCTTTTGATGGATGCTAACCGTTCGGAATGGAATTCGGCGCTTAACACCAATGGGAGTTTGGTGTCTCAAAATTTCAAGGATAATGCATTCAGTTTTTCTAATGAGTTTAATATAATCAAAACACTGAAGTCCACTTACGTCATCCAGGCATATTCTTATTTCAGCCACACAACGGAACCGGAAAACCGGGTTATACAGTCCAATTATAATGATTCGTTATTCAATCATGGCAATCCCTACTCACAACTGGTCCAGGCTGTCAATGTGCCCACATGGTACACGAACAACTATTTTTCGTTCAAAATACCGGGCAACGTTGTTACGCAAAGTTTCAGGGCCGGGTTTAGTGTGCAGTCGCAAATGCTGACTTCGAACCTGGGCGTTGTTCAGAACAATAATAGTGTCAACCTGGAATCGGATAGTGCGCTTAATCACCTCAACTGGACGAAGAAAAAGGTTTACACCGAGTTGGCCTATGATATACCGGGCGATAAGCTTAAAGCTAATCTTACCATGCCGTTGATCTTCCAGCAGATCAATTATTCGGATACCACTTACGCGCTGAACAGGAGTTTGACCCGCCTGTATTTCAACCCGCAATTCAGGATGAAATACCAGGTCGGTATGGAAAACTACCTGAACCTGGCGTACAGTTACCGGAACCAGGTTGGTAGTATCGAAGATATTTACCAGGGAAGTATCCTGACAGATTATCGCAGCCTATATGCTAATAGCCCCGATCTTACACTTCAGCAAAACCAGGCGGCGGCGGTCGGCTTCAATTATCGTAAGGCGCTTACTTTATTCTTTTTTAGCATCAATGCGCAGTACAACCATACCAGCTCCAATAACATCGCGTCGAGTATCATTACCAATAATATTGAGCAGCGCGTGATGCTGCCTTATCCCAACAGCACCGACTCATGGACATTGAGCAGCAGCGCCAGCAAATATGTGTTTGCACTGCGTACCACTTTAAGCGGAGGTATTCAATGGCAAAGTAACCGCTCGGTTCAAATACAAAACAATGTGCTGCTTCCTTTTAATACCACTACGGAAACACTCTCCTTTGGTGCCGATACCAAGGTGACCGACCAGGTCAATTTCAGCTACAAAGCTACCGGCAGCCAGATCGAGAGCCACTCGGCGGTTGATGCTTCCGCTTTTCATGTAGATCAATTGCAACAGCAGGCCTCACTGTTCTATAACCCAACAGATGAACTGCAATTCAAGTTAGCAGGCGAGCATTACTTTACCCGCCAGCAGGGTAATCCCGACCTGAAATACTTTTTTGCGGATGCCTCGGCAAAATTCAGGATCAAAAAATGGAAAACCGATTTTGAGCTTAGCGCGGTGAATTTTCTGAATGTGAAAACTTATAACGCGCTTTATCTCTCGGCCAACACACTTATCGCCAATTCGTACACGCTGCCGGGGAGGATCGTATTGCTGAAAGCAATGTTCAATCTTTAAAAGACTTACGAAGTTTTCGAAACTTCGTAAGTCTGAAATACTTTATTATTTTTAGGCTGAAAAATAATTATGGCCGAAGCATCACCCAAACATTCTAAAACACTTAAAGCAGCCGAACATAAAGGTAAGCCGGAAGTGTATATGCTGCGCGATTGGAAGGAATACCTCGGCGAGTCGTTTTTGATTATCTTCAGCGTTATATTGGCATTGGTGTTAACCGAGTACATCAATTCGCGCCATGAGAAATCGGAAACAAGGGACCTGCTCAATAACATTAAAGAGGAACTGATAAAAAACAGGCAGGCCGAGCAGGATCAATACAATTACCAGAAAAAAGTATTAAAAAACATTGATTCGGCGCTAAATTCAAAGGCTTTCCAGCAAAAAATACTTTCAAACGACGAATTTCATCTCGAATACATTGCCCCCGAAGGTGTTGTGAACCGCGATTTAAACCGGGTGGCCTGGGATATCGCTCAAAGTCACAATATTACCACCAAGGCCAGCTTTGCGCTGATTGTTAAGTTAACCGATACCTACAATAACCAGGCGCGAATTGACAAGGTGGAAGAAAAGGTGGCCAGCGTAATATTAAGCCGGGAATCGCGTAAGCCGGAAAATATTCACGAAACCCTGATGCTGATGCGGGATAATTACCGGGGCTGGGCCTTTGACCGTGCACAGGCGCAAATAGCCAGGTATGATGATGCTATCAAGATGCTGGAGAAAGAAAATAATTAAGGCTGGCCTGTCATCTCCTCCCAATAAGCCATCGTAGTTTCGCATATTTCTTTGTCCTTGCCCGCAACCCAACGCAGAGAAATAGCTATTTGTGAGCCGTAATCGGTTTCGTGCTTCAGGTCGATGACCATTTTTGAGAAGCTGCGGCCAAATTCCTGGCTGATGTCCTTTACGTCGGCCCACTCTATCACAATATTGCGCTGGTAATCGGTAATGCCGTCTTCATTAAGTTCCAGCGCGACCTGGTTGCTAAAAGCCGGGATGAGCCGTTTGATGAGTATAAAAACAAAAAACACCAGGAATACTGCGTCGGCCAGGCATATAATGGCTATGGCTAAGATATTTCCAACCAGCCACGCGATCCTGAGGTTGTTGAAGGTAATGGCAAAAAATATGATGGGCAACAGGATACCCAGCGCCGCCGAGTTTTTACTGTAGGGGAATTCGATGGGTTCTGTCATGAGTTCCCTAAAATAATGATAAACCGGCAATATTTCTATGAAAGGGATATCAAATTAAACTCGCAATCAAATATTCCGTATATTAGCTATATGAAAGTTTTGAGTGTGAAACCCATATCGGGGTATCAATTGAATGTAGTATTTGATGATGGGATTTCGGGTATGATTGATCTGACGGAATATATTGGTAATGGTATTTTTGCAGCTCTTAAAGACAAGCAAACTTTTAATAAAGTTTACACCAAAGGTTATTCAATAGCATGGAGCGATGAGCTAGAAATTGATGCTTTAGCCGTTTATGCTGAAATTTCGGGTAAAAAACCTGAAGATATTCTTAGTCACAAATTTTCGCATGCCGCAAATTAGCACCTTCTTAGGCATTATTATAAGAATGTTTTACCGGGATCATAACCCACCTCATTTTCACGCTGCCTATGCCGAATATGAAGGGTTGATTGACATTAATAAGCTAGAATTGTTATGGGGCAGTTTGCCGCCCCGCGTTTTAGGCCTTGTAATCGAATGGGCAGCCTTACATCAACAAGAATTGATGGAAAACTGGGAAAGAGCGAAACGCCAGAAATCAATAAAACCCATCGCGCCGTTGGTTTGATTAGAACTTATTTTTGTTTGACGAGTTTATACACACGTTTGCCCAAAAGTATCTTTGTTGAATCGGAATTATAATGCGTATCGTATAAATTTAAGGTATCTGCGTTGATCTTAAAGGAATAGAGTGTATTCTTCTTGCTGTAAAGATCAAAAACAATTTCGTCAAGGTCATCTTCGGGCGTGGCTCCAAAGTCAGTATTTATAAAATAGTACTTAAAATTTAGCAATCCTAATACATTGCCGTCGTTGGTAAATTGTATTTTGGAAGTAGCGCCGGTTGTGTCAGTGCTGATGTACTTTCCCGTAAACAATGTTTTATTAGTGATATATTGTATTCCCCATGCGGCGTCATTTTCGCCTTTAGCTTCATCTGCAACTTTACTGTACCGGGTACTGTCAATAATATGATTGCTTTTATTGTAATGGTAAAGCATCAATACGGTGTCCTTATTATTAATGGTATATCCTAATTCGAAGAAATTGCTTTTTACATCGTAATCGGGCAGGTTTGTTTTTAGTGACGTGAGTTTATGCCCGGTTTTAAGGTACAAGACAAAATCACTTCCTTCATGATTATTCAAACTGTAGCCTACATGTGTGCTGTCGTCTTTAGGGCCTAACTTTCCGATTTGAAACGATGCGACGCCTCCCAATTCGGAAGTCGAATAAGGTGATTTTGTTTTTGCAATATCTTCGATATAGCTGCTTTTTACCCAAACACCGTAAAAGAACGGGCCCAGTTTGTCGATAACGGAATTTGTTTTTTCCGGAGTTTTACCGGCGGACAGGCTGTCAACTTTTATCGTTGTTTTGACGCTGCTTTTGCATGAGATAATCATGCTGATAGCTAAAATATAGTAAAAAGCGTTCTTCATGGATATGGTTTAAGGCCGCTCTAAAATAAAGAATATTATCAACCTTTCAATCTTCAAACCAATAGCATTCGGCTGTGTCCCGGTTTGGAAATAAATCTGATTAATAAATTTTCTTAAAATACTTTGAAATGCAGGGGGATTTATTTAACTTTGTATTTCAAAGTACTTTTGTAAATTACAAAAACTCAACAATATGAAGATTTCAAGAACAAGATTCATTATTATCTTCCTCGTTTCGGCGTTTGCCTTTAATATTATCACAAATTTACTTTTGCAACCGGTAAATGGCGAGTGGTTCCCGGGAACCGGCTCACCAATAGCCTGGAAGCGCACCGTAGCCACAATCATATATCCTGTCAAAATTGTTTTGGTAGGGCCCCTGGCACCAATATTCAACGATCCGGACCCGGCACCCCCGGTTCGGGCGCTTGCCTGTGCCTTATACTGGACTGTCTTAGCATTAGTTCTTCATTTTCTCCTAAGTAAAATCATCCCCCGAAAAAAGTTAATTTCAAACGGAGACACTACCTAACATTTCAACCTTCCAACAACAAATTCGTATTTTTGCATCATGAATGCTGATGCCATCAAAGTGCTGCCCGGCCGTTATTGTAATTCGTTAACCGAATACTCGCGTTTTGTGACCCGCGAGGTGCACATCGGCGATGTGCCCATGGGCGGCAATAATCCCATCCGCATTCAGAGCATGACGACTACCGATACCATGAATACCATCGGTACGGTGGAGCAGTCTATCCGTATGATCGAAGCCGGCTGCGAGTATGTGCGCATTACCGCACCAAGCATCAAAGAAGCGCAAAACCTGGCCGAAATTAAAAAGCAACTGCGGACTCGTGGCTATACCACGCCATTAGTTGCCGATATCCACTTCACGCCCAATGCCGCTGAAGTTGCCGCCAGAATAGTAGAAAAGGTGCGTGTGAACCCCGGCAATTATGCTGATAAAAAGAAATTCGATACAATAGATTATACCGATGCCGAATACCAAAACGAATTGGAGCGCATTTACCAAAAGTTTTCGCCGTTGGTAAAGGTTTGCAAGGAGTATGGCACGGCTATGCGTATCGGCACCAATCATGGTTCGTTGAGCGATCGCATCATGAGCCGTTATGGCGATACCCCGCAGGGCATGGTGGAAAGCGCTATGGAGTTTATGCGGATATGCGAGATGCTGAATTATTACGAGTTGGTTATTTCGATGAAATCAAGCAACCCACAGGTAATGGTTCAAGCTTACCGCTTGTTAGTAGAAACGATGGTTGCCGAAGGGATGAACTATCCTTTACATCTGGGCGTTACCGAAGCCGGCGACGGCGAGGACGGGCGCATCAAATCAGCAGTAGGCATTGGAACATTATTAGAGGATGGTTTAGGCGATACCGTGCGTGTTTCCCTTACTGAAGAACCTGAAGCCGAAGCACCTGTGGCGATTGCGTTGGTGAACAGATATGTGGCGCGGCGCAAGGCGCAAGGCGCAGAGCGCGATCTTGACACCGCCAACCGCCAACCGCCAACCGCCTCACACAGCCCGTATGAATACAAAAAACGTCACACCTATGAGGCTAATGCTTTTATCGGCGGGCACATGGTGCCGAGGGTTGTGGTTGATTTGTCACGTGCCAATCTGAAGGACCCGACCATATTAAGCGATGCGGGGTATATCTATTCGCCATTGCTGGATAAGTATAATATGGGCGAGCAGTCGGTTGATTTTGTTTATTTGGCGGATGAGTTGCCATCCTTTAATTTGCCCGGCAACTTAAAGCAGCTCTATAATTATACAACCTGGCAAAAGCTGGCTGATAAAACCCTTTGTCACCCGGTATTCACTTTGCAGGAATATATTGAGGCAGAAGACAGGACATCGGCATTGAATCTTGTCCGTATCAAAAATTCTGACGTAGAATCAGATGCTTTTGGTATGATCCCGATGGATAAAAGCCTTGTTTTTGTGCTTGAAACGGACGAGACTCACGGCATGGCTGATCAACGACAGTTCTTCTTCAAAATGGAAGAGTTAGGCCTTGATGTTCCCGTAATTATCAAAAGATCATACGAATTCGAAACTCAAGACTCAGAACTCAAGACTCAGAACTTGCAACTCTACGCATCAACCGACTTAGGTGCCCTATTAGTCGATGGTTTTGGCGATGGGATTTGGATCGATGCACCGGGGATTGAAACGAAAGTGATTACCTCAACAGCCTTTGGTATTTTGCAGGCTACCCGCTCGAGAATATCCAAAACGGAATATATATCGTGCCCAAGCTGCGGTCGTACCCTGTTCGACCTGATGGTTACTACGCAAATGATACGCAGCCGTACCAGTCACCTTAAAGGGTTAAAAATTGGTATCATGGGCTGTATCGTCAACGGTCCGGGTGAAATGGCCGACGCCGATTACGGCTACGTAGGCTCGGGCACGGATAAGGTGACGCTTTACCGGGGTAAGGAAGCTGTGAAGAAAAACATCAGTTCCGCGAAAGCGCTGGATGAGTTGATCGGTATTATTACCGAGGATGGGAATTGGATAGAGCCGGTTTAAATAAAGTCGAAAGTCTTAAGTTCAAAGTCTGAAGTCGACTTTCGACTAAAGACTTCAGACCTGGGACTTAGAAGAAACCCACCACTCCGAATTCAACGGCCCTTTAACCTCCGTTGGTTTACCCGGTTCAGGAATAAACAATTCAATATTTTTCTCTTTTGCGTATTGCAGCAACCGTTCAATGGCCTCGTTCCAGGCATGGGTTGACAGGTTGAAAGTGCCCCAATGTATAGGCATCATCAGTTTGCCTCTTAAGGCGAGGTGTGCGTTGGAGGCATGGTCGGGCCCCATGTGTATATCGGGCCAGTATTTGCCGTAGGCGCCTATTTCGAGCATTGTCAGGTCGAACGGCCCGAAGGTATCACCGATTTCCTTAAAGCCCGGGAACCAGCCCGAATCGGCGCCAAAAAAGATATTATGTTTAGGCCCCCTGATCACAAATGAGGCCCATAACGTTTCATTCCGGTTGATGATACCCCTTCCCGAAAAATGCCTTGCCGGTGTAGAGGTTATAATTAGGTCGCGGCCCACCATTACGCTGTCGCCCCAATCCATTTGCGTGATGTAACTTGAGTTAATGCCCCATCGTACGAGGTATTTGCCAACGCCTTTGGAGCAAAAGAAAGGTATGGTGGTGCCGGCAAAGTATTTAATGGTTTCCTTATCCAGGTGGTCGTAATGGTCGTGCGATATTAATATCGCGTCAAGCGCCGGCAATTCGCTTAGCTTTAAAGGCGGGTCAAAAAAACGTTTTGGGCCCATGAATGACAGGAATGACGCGCGCTGGCCCCAAACAGGGTCGGTAAGGATGCGTTTGCCGTCTATTTCAATCAACAGGCTGGAATGCCCTATCCAGGTGATCCTTAAGCCACTCTCGGGCTGTTTGTTGTAGATGGAGGTATCGGTTTTAAAAGGCCCCAACGGCTGTTTAGGAACAGTTTCGGCTTTATTATTGATATACTCCCTTAGTATGGGTATCAATTTATCAAAGCCGGCCGTGTGAGTGGGTATAGGATTAAGAAATTTGCCCCCTTTTTTGCGGGCCTCTTCTAAGCTCATATACAAGTATCGTGATAATACCAATACAACGTATCGAAATGATAATTAGTTGTTTGCGAAACCGACTTTTGGGTCAAGATTTTTCGTGTACCACAAGGCCCACAGGACAAGCAAAGGTTGCAGCACCACTAATCGTATCCAGGCGATGAGTGGCGTTACCAACAGATTGCCCAGTTTCAGGGGTGCATCGCCAATCATGCTGATATGTACCGGCAGGAATGCGAGTAACATCAATATAATTCCCCATGCGGCGATAGGCCGGGTTTTGGGAAAGATGAGCCCTATGGCAAATAAAAGCTCGAAGCAACCTGCCAGTATATTTACCAATACGGGGCATGGAATATAGGGCGGGATGATGCGGTAATACGAATCGGGGCTGCGAAAATGGTTGATGCCGGCTACCAGGTAAAATAAAATAAGTATTGTAAGGCTAACTTTTTTTAAAATCTGCATGGCATAATATAACGTAAGTGTTTCACCAACGTATATATAAATATGGTTTTAAGCGTCGTTTGTACACTATTTATAAGCATTCTAAATTGATGTGTTTGACAAAGTGTTGACATTACCCTATGTTTATCCTATTACATTTGTTGGGTCAAAATTTAAACTGAATTGAAGCATCTGAAAATTATTGCTTTTACGCACAAGCAGATCGAGTTGAAGGAATTGGGCAAGTTGGTGATCTGTGGAGAGGACCTGACTGCAAAACTTCAAAAGGTTAAATTACAATTTGACATCCCCGAGATATTTTATTTAGCTACCTGCAACCGCGTTGAGTTTGTGATGGCAACCAGCGGGGTGGTAGATAAGCAATTTGCCGAACAGTTTATAAACGCCCTCGAAATTGGTATTTGTGCCGAGCACCTGAACGTGTTTTTGGGCGGGGCCTCGATTTACGAGGATTACGAAGCGCTGAATCATTTGCTGCGTACCTCATGTTCGTTGGAGAGCCTGGTCGTAGGGGAGAAAGAGATTTTCCCCCAGATGCGAAAGGCGTACGAAAGCTGCAAGGATGCCGGCCTTACCGGCGATTTCCTGCGAATGGTGATGAATACCGTCGTCAAAACGGCCAAAGAAGTTTATACCCATACCAATATCTCCAAAAATCCCATCTCTGTAGTTTCCCTCGCTTACCGCAAATTAAAAGACCTTAAACAATGTTCAAATGCCCGCGTACTCATTGTAGGGGCAGGCGAAACAAACCGCAATATTTCCAAATACCTGCAAAAACATAAGTTCTCAAACTTTGCGGTATTCAACCGCACCTTATCAAAAGCCGAAGAGTTGGCTGCCGACCTGGGTGGCGAGGCTTATGACCTTGAGGCTTTAAAAAATTACAATAAAGGTTTTGATGTAATTATCACCTGTACATCATGCATTGAGCCTATTATCAATACAGAGGTTTATAAAACTTTATTGAATGGCGATACGGACAAGAAAACCATCGTCGACCTGGCAGTGCCGAATGATACCGCGCCTGAAGTTTTGATGGAATACCCGGTTAATTTTATAGAGGTAAATTCGCTAAACGAAGTAGCTAAAAAGAATCTGCAGGAACGTTACGAGGAACTGGTGCACGCCGAAAAGATCATCGAACAAAATATAGCCGAATTTACTCCCCTGCTTAAACAGCGCCGTGTAGAAGTTGCCATGCGCGAAGTGCCCGAAAAGATCAAAGAGATCCGTAATACCGCCCTCAATTTGGTATTTGCAGAAGAAGTGCAGGGCATGGATAAAGCATCGCGCGAGGTGCTTGAAAAAGTGCTTAACTACATGGAGAAAAAGTACATCAGTGTGCCGATGATTATGGCCAAGGAGATACTGATCAATAGCTAATCTTACCTATTCTGAATTGCTTTCAGGTCAACAGATAATTTATCTCTCCTAAATTGATTTTTAACCATTAACAGGTCGATTAAGGCATCGGTATCCTTATTGCTTTGCATAGCAGTAAGGAATAGTTCATTAAGTTTTTTTGCCCCCCCCCCCCCTAATTTCTCGCATGATAGTTTTTATAAACTTGAAGTTTAATATTGTGATTATTAGTACGTTTTAATTAATGAATAGTTTTAGTTTATTTGATATCATTTGCCCTTTTGAGCATCGTCGGTTGAATAAGAACCAATGATAAGCGCTTGTAAGTCAAGCAATCTTCACATTATCATAAAAATTGTTGCTGCAACCCGTAAAAAGTTAAATTTGCGATGCAATAAACAATCCTTTGGACAGAACACTCATCATAGGCACCCGCGGCAGCGACCTGGCACTCTGGCAGGCAAACTTCGTTAAGGACCGCCTTGGCGAAAATAATATTGCCGCCGAACTGAAGATCATCAAAACGCAGGGCGACCGTATACTCAATTTAAGTTTTGATAAACTGGAAGGCAAAGGCTTTTTTACCAAGGAACTGGAAGAAGAATTGCTGGCCGGCACCATTGATATTGCGGTGCATTCGCACAAGGATCTGCCCACCGAAAACCCGCCTGCGCTTATCATAGCGGCAGTTTCTGAAAGGGAGGACCCATCCGAGTTGTTATTGGTATTAAAGGATTGCGTGGATGTTCGCCAGAAAATGTCGGTGAAATTTGGCGCCAAAGTGGGTACGTCATCTAATCGCCGCAAGGCACAGTTGCTGGCTTACCGCCCCGATTTTGATATTAAGGAGTTGCGCGGCAATGTGCCCACCCGTATTGATAAACTGCGGAATGAGAAGTATGATGCCATTATGCTGGCCAAAGCAGGTGTATCACGCCTGGGTATTGATTTGAGCCAATTTCATGTTGAAGAACTTACCCCTGCCGAGCTGATACCTGCACCCGCGCAAGGTGCACTGGCGATACAGATCCGCGAAAGCGATAAAGAATTATTAGATGCCTTGCAGGTTTTGAACCACCCGAATGTGGTGGAAGAACTGGCAGTAGAACGCTCGGTATTGAAGTTGTTCGGCGGCGGATGCCATTTACCGTTGGGATGCTATTGCCGCAAGGAGGATGGCAAATACCAGGTGTTTACCTCGAAAGCAGATACCGGTGAAGATTTCCCCGACAGGCTGTTTTTAGAGTCGGACACAACAGAGGGCCTTGCCGAAAAGGTGGTTGCCCGGTTTGACAAAAAACGCAAATTGCCCCAAAGTGTGTTTATTTCGCGCGAACTAACGGAGCAAAGCTATTTCAGCAAGGCGATGAAAAAACATAAGATAGAGGTTGATGCCCGTTCGCTGATACGCACCGTACCGGTTATTATGAAGCTTGACCCCTATATTTTGAAGGATACCGACTGGATATTTTTCAGCAGTAAAAATGCGGTGGAGTATTTTTTTAGTTTGAAACCTGAATTACCGGCAGGTGTTAAATTTGGCGTAATGGGGGCCGGTTCGGAAGAAGTGTTGCGCACCAAGGGCCACTTAACTACCTATACCGGCGTGGGGATTGATTCGGCTGATGTGGCGCATGAATTTGCCAAATTGGCCAACGGAACCAAAGTGGTATTCCCGGGTTCGGAAGGCTCATTGAAAAGTATACAAAAAGGGCTTTCGCCTGAAACAAAAGTTGTCGACCTGCCCGTTTATGAAACCGTACTGGAAGAAGATATAGAGGTTACAACGGCCGATGTGCTGGTATTTACCAGTCCGTCGAACGTAACAGCCTATTTTGCAGAAAATTTACTGTACCCCGACCAGAAAGTAATTGCCATTGGTAAATCGACCGGCAGAAAACTGGATGAGATGGGTACAAGATATACATTGCCTTTTTCGCCCGATGAAGTTGGGCTGGCCGAGGCGGTGTTTGGATTATAGGTGTTCATTGGTTCATTTGCTCATTAGTTCATTGGTATCGCTCCGATAAGCTGATTAATGAACTTTTGACCAATAAACTAATGAACCATTGAACTAATGAACTAAAAATGTTGCAACGACCAAGAAGAAACCGCAAGAGTGAAGTTATCCGCCAGATGGTGCAGGAGACGCATGTGAGCGCCGCTAATTTAATTTTTCCGCTGTTTATTATTGAAGGGAACAATCAAAAAAGCGAAGTATCGTCTATGCCGGGTATTTACCGGTATTCGATAGATAATTTGCTGCGTGAAGTGGAAAGCTGCATGAAACTGGGGTTGAAATCTTTTGATTTATTCCCAAACATTGATGAATCACTGAAGGATAAATACGCCACCGAAAGTCTCCGTAAGGAAAGCTTATACCTGCGTGCTATCAGCGAAGTGAAGAAGAATTTCCCGGAAGCTTGTGTGATCACTGACGTGGCAATGGACCCATATAGCAGCGATGGTCACGACGGTCTTGTTGAAAATGGCGAGATACTGAACGATGAAACGCTGGCAATTTTAGGCAAGATGGCTTTGGCGCATGCCGAAGCCGGAGCGGATATTGTTGCGCCATCGGATATGATGGACGGCAGGGTGGGCTACATCCGCAATGTGCTGGACGAGAATGGTTTTACCAATGTATCCATCATGTCGTACACGGCTAAATATGCCAGCGCGTTTTACGGGCCGTTCAGGGATGCGCTGAATTCGGCGCCGAAGTTTGGTGATAAAAAATCGTATCAGATGAATCCCGCTAACCAGCGCGAAGCATTGATAGAAGCAGACCTGGATGAAGCCGAAGGCGCAGATTTTTTGATGGTGAAGCCCGCATTGCCTTATTTGGACGTTATAAAATTGTTAAAGGATAATACCGAATTGCCGATAGCAGCTTACAATGTAAGCGGTGAGTACGCAATGGTTAAAGCAGCGATACAAAACGGCTGGCTGAACGAGCAGCGTGCCATTACCGAAGTACTAACGAGCATCAGGCGGGCAGGCGCGACGGCGATACTGACGTATCATGCGAAAGAGGTATTGGAGAATAAATGGATTTAGCCAAATTCTAAAACCTAAATTCTAAACTCTAAAAAGAGAAGCTTTAGGATTTAGAATTTAGAGTTTAGAATTTAAAAGATTTAGAGTTTAGAATTTAAAAGATTTAGAGTTTAGAATTTAGATATTAGGATTTAAGGAATGTTAGATTCATTAAAAAAGATGTTTTCTGGTGAAGATGATGAACCGGTTAATACGACGGGTAAGCCGGATATTAGCAGGGAAAAATCTGCTGAGTTGTATGAGAAATCGAAAACGTTTTTCCCGGGCGGGGTAAATTCGCCGGTAAGGGCCTTTAAATCAGTTTACGGTACGCCGCTTTTTATCGAGAAGGGCGACGGCTGCTTTTTGTGGGATGCCGACGGTAACCAGTTTATCGATTTTTGCTGCTCCTGGGGGCCGCTTATTTTGGGACACAATCACCCTAAGGTAAAAGAGAAGGTTATCGAGGTGATGCAAAACGGCATGTCGTTCGGCGCGCCAACGGCGTTGGAAAATGAACTGGCCGAGTTGCTGTTAAAGAATAATAAATTCATTAAAAAACTGCGTTTTGTAAGTTCGGGCACCGAGGCTGTAATGTCGGCGATACGGTTAGCAAGAGGTTATACCAAACGCGATAAAATATTAAAATTCGAGGGTTGCTATCACGGCCATTCGGATTCGTTACTGGTCAAAGCCGGCTCGGGATTGGTTACTTTTGGTGAGACCTCATCCGCCGGCGTACCTAAATCATTTGCCGACGAAACAATTGTGGTTGGTTTGAATGATGAGGCTGCTTTGCGCGAAGCGTTCGCCGAGTTTAAGGACCAGATCGCTACGGTTATTATCGAACCAATACCGGCAAATAATGGACTGCTGCTGCAAACCAAAGCGTATTTAAAGTACCTCCGCGACATTTGCACCGAGAACGGAACATTGCTGATATTTGATGAAGTTATTTCAGGTTTCAGGGTTGGATTTGAAGGCGCGGCGGGGCATTACGAGATACAGCCGGATATTATCACTTATGGTAAGATTATCGGCGGTGGTTTGCCGGTGGGATGTTATGGCGCTTCAGCTGAAATTATGGGCAGTGTATCACCCGATGGGCCGGTTTACCAGGCGGGTACATTATCGGGTAACCCGGTTGCGATGGCTGCAGGCATTGCACAACTAACAGAGTTATTGCGCATGGGTTTTTACCGCGACCTGAATAACAAAACAGAAGAATTCGCGGAAAGCATACAAAGGTTTGCAACGGCACGCAATTATAAGTTTAAAGTGTTTTATATCGGCTCGATATTCTGGTTTGCATTTACGGATAAGGAAACGATAAGCAGCGCAGATGAAATTGACCCGGCAAGCATGGAGAAATTTAAGATCATGCACCGCGAATTGCTGAACCGTGGGATTTATCTTGGCCCGTCAGGCTACGAGGTTGGATTTATATCATCAGCCCATAGCAAAGTAGAACTGGAGAAAGCAAAACGTGCTATTTTTGAAAGTTTGGACTTAGTTTTTAGTAAGAAATAAAGCAATATGAAAAGACCATTTGTAATTTTTTACGCACTCATCATCTACGCATTAGCCGAACTGGCGTGGTGGGGCTATATGCTGGTGCACCTGCAGCCCGCACGAAAGGCAATGATTTTGGGTGAAGCAAGCACTTTTGTTTTGGTGTTTGTGGTAGGAGCGATTAGCCTTCACAAGTCAATACATAAAGAGCGCAAGCTACAGCATCAGAAAAAGAATTTCCTGCTTTCGGTTACCCATGAGCTCAAATCGCCTTTAGCATCAATTAAACTATTGCTGCAAACTATTCAGAAACGTGATTTGACCAAGCAACAGATTCAGGATTTTATCGGCAAGTCATTACTGGATATTGAGCGCCTGGATGATATGGTGGAGAACATGCTGCTGGCCTCAAAAATTGATAACAGGTCGTACACCTTTCCAAAAGCCAGTTTCAATTTATCGGCTTTGGTGGATAATATCGTTAACCGCCTGCAACTGAATAAATGCGACATCAACGAACAGCTTATTAATGCTGAGATCGAACCAAAAATTGAGATTACGGGCGATAAATTTGCCCTGACATCAGTAGTGACCAACCTGATCGAAAACGCTATTAAATATTCGGGCCCCTGCGAAGTGGTTGATGTGAAATTGTATTCAAGAGATGGTAAGACATTCCTGGAAGTCGCCGATCACGGTATCGGGATAGCCGATGACGAAAAAAGCCGTATTTTCGAAAGGTTCTACCGGGTAGGCAGCGAAGAAACGCGCAATACCAAAGGCACGGGCCTGGGTTTGTATATTGTTAAAGAAGTATTGGATAAACACGATGCCAGCATCAGGGTTAAGGACAACGACCCGAGCGGCAGTATATTTGAAGTTGTCTTTGCATAAAAACCCAGCCGGGAATTCACAATTGTTGACGAATTCTCACAAATTTGCTTTTGTGACAATAGCCCAACAAATAAATTCGTGTAATCTGGCTTAAATTATTGAAAATTAGCGCCATAAATTATTAATCACATGCCAAACAGAAAAAGAATATTACTTGCAGAGGACGAAGACCACCTGCTTGAAGCTATAAAATTGAACCTTGAGCTTGAAGGGTATAAAGTATCAACCGCAACCAACGGTAAAAAAGCGCTGCAGAAATTTAAAGAAGAGCGTTTTAACCTGGTAATACTGGACGTAATGATGCCCGAAGTGGATGGCTTTGTAGTTGCCGAAACCATCAGGCTGGAAAACTCGGAAGTTCCGATCATGTTCCTGACTGCCAAGAATACCAACGAGGATAAAATTGCCGGTTTGAAAAAAGGAGCGGATGACTACCTGACCAAACCCTTCAACCTGGAAGAGCTGATACTGCGCGTAAACAACCTGGTAAAACGCGGGTTAAAAGGCGAAGAGCTGAAAGAGTTCAACAGCTATAAAATTGGCGACAAAACCATTCATTTTAACTCATTTGAACTGGTAAACGGCGATGGCTCTATCACGCCTTTGACCAAAAAGGAAACCATGTTGCTGAAGCTTTTGATCGAGCGCCGGAATGATGCCGTATCGCGCGAGCAGATACTGGAAACCGTTTGGAACTATGACGTTTACCCGTCAACCCGTACCATCGATAACTTTATTCTCACCTTCCGTAAATATTTTGAACCTGATCCTAAGAACCCGGTTTATTTTCATTCTATCCGTGGCGTGGGTTATAAATTTACCGATAACCACTAATACATGTTCAGTAACAAAGCACGGATAATGGTGATCGTGGTATTTACGGTCATGATGGTGTTTTTTGCTTATAAGCACGTTGTTGAGCTGACCTTGTTCAGCCTGATGATGATCGTTTTGATCATTATCGAATACTTTAAGCAGGGGACACTGGTACTGGCGGCAAAACATTATCACGATAAGGATTATGATGGCGCCGAAGATTTACTGAAACAAATCAAAAAGCCCGAGTGGCTGATGAAAAAACGCCGCGGTGTATATGAGTACATGCTGGGCAATATCAGCCTGCATAAACAGGATTACGAGGCTGCCGCGGTACATTATGAGCTGGCCTCGCAGTTTCCCTTAAGATCGGTGAACGACCATGTGGCGGCGCTGGTGCATGCGGCCAATATCAATATACGACTGGGCAGATATGAAAAAGCCGAAACCTATCTGAAGCAGGCTATGACCAACGAAGAAAAAATCACAGCCAAAATGAAAGCGGTGATAGAGAAATTAAAAGCAGAATTAAAAAAACATTAATACCGTAGAGACGCATAATTATGCGTCTCTACACGCAATATATGAGAGATTCACTACTGATAAAAGCCGCATTTTCGGAAAAGACAGAACGTCCGCCGGTATGGATGATGCGCCAGGCAGGCCGTTTTATGCCCGAATACTGGGAGATAAAGAACAAATATTCGTTCCTGGAGATGTGCAAAACTCCCGAGCTTGCCGCCGATGTGACTATGCTGCCGGTTGATTTGCTGGGTATTGATGCCGCGATATTGTTTTCGGATATATTGGTTACCGCCGAAGCTATGGGTGGTGATTTGAGCTTTGCAAACGGGATAGGCCCTAAATTTGCAAACCCTGTAAGGAACAAGGCAGATGTTGATAGGTTAGATACTGAAGTAGTACACAAATTGCAATATGTTGCCGACGCGATTAAAGTAATCCAGCAACGGTTGAATGGGAGCATTCCGCTGATTGGTTTTGCAGGGGCGCCATTTACGGTGATGAGTTATTTGGTGGAAGGCGGTTCGTCAAAAGATTTTAAGCTGACCAAATTGCTGATGCACAATGAGCCTGAACTGGCGCATCAATTGTTGTCAAAAATTGCCAAAGTAACAGCCGATTACCTCAACATGCAGATCGCTGCCGGGGTAAATGCCGTGCAGATATTTGATAGCTGGGCACAGGCTTTGGCGTGGGATGATTATAAAGAGTTTTCACACCGGTATATTACTCAAATTATCGGCAACCTGGACCGTAATGATATCCCGGTGATATCGTTTTGTAAAGGCAGTTCGGTATTTGCACCGCTGATGGCGGAAGCCAAGCCGGATGTAATTTCTATCGACTGGAATGTGGACTTGTTGGATATTAAGAAGCGTTTGCCTGAGGGTGTGGCCGTGCAGGGTAACCTTGATCCGCATATTTTGTATGCTGATAAAAAGGTAATTAAAGAAAGAATTTACCGCCTGTTTGATCGCATGAAAAGTGAGAACGGCTTCATATTTAACCTGGGGCATGGCATTATGCCTGATATCCCTTTTGACAATGTGAAATACGCGGTGGATATAGTTAAAGAATACAAGTATTAACACGAATTTCACGAATTGGGGCGAATTTCACTAAGCTGCTTCAATTCGCGTAATTCGATATAATTCGTGCAATTAGTGAAAAAACTTAGTGTAATTTGATATAATTCGTGAAATTAGTGGTATACCAATACGTTTTAGCGATACACATCATCTTTGTAGTCTGCTGGTTTGCGGGACTGTTTTATATCGTGCGCCTGTTCATCTATCACACAGAGGCGCAGGAAATGCCCGAACCTGACCGTACGATATTATCCAAACAATTTGAAATTATGGAGCGCAGGCTGTGGAACGTCATAACCGTGCCCTCCATGGTGCTGACGGTTTTGGCCGGCGCAACGATGCTCTACCTGGTTCCGGGATGGCTGCAGCAGCCCTGGATGCATATCAAACTTACTTTTGTAGCGCTATTGCTGGTTTATCATTTTATGTGCCAGGCCAAAATAAAGCAGATGCGTTTGGGATTGTTTATTTGGTCGTCTACCCGCCTGCGCATCTGGAACGAGGTCGCTACCATACTGCTGTTTGCGATTGTTTTTCTTGCGGTGCTTAAAAATTCAGTAAGCTGGATTTACGGCAGCGTGGGTATTGTAATTTTCTCCATGATCATCATGTCGGGCGTGAAGATTTATAAGTATTACAGGTCGAAGAAATAGTTAATTTAAGCCTCGTCAAATTCAACGTTATCCCACAAATTCTCTAACTTTTTTTGGCTTTCGATTGTAACGAATAGTTGCAAAGCTTTTTCAATCAATTGATTGTTATCTTGAATGCCACTCAGCTTCTGTGCTTTAGCAATCAAATTATCATTGATTTCGATGCTCATTTTCATTCCGCAAAATAACAAATAAAAATGTCATTTCGATGAGCATGCAAGGGCAGTGTAGGTGGCGCGAAGAGAAATCTTATATAACTGATATGGCCGCTTTGCGTCTTTTATAAGATTTCTCCCTCGTTCCTCGGGCCGAAATAACATGGTGAGAATACCTATTCCTGTTTATAAATAACCCCGTCCTTCATTACAAACTTCACCCGCTTCACCGCTTTGATGTCCTCTGCCGGGTTGCCTTCAACGGCTACCAGATCGGCTAAAAATAACGGCTTAATGCTACCTAAATCTTTCAATCCAAATACAGTTGCGTTAACCGACGTAGCCGACTTTAATACGTCTATCGGCTTCATGCCATAGTCGGCCATCAGTATCATTTCGCGGGCATTATCGCCGTGAGGGAAAACGCCCACATCGCCGCCCATGCAAATTGTCACACCCGACTTCAGCGCCATGCTAAACATCTCGCGTTTCTTTTTAATGCTTTCAGGTTCGGGGCCTATGCCTTTCTTATAATCGTAAAAATAAGTTGCAATGGCTTCCGTCGCGGCAAGCGTAGGACAAAGCGCTATACCTTTATCCTTCATCATCTGGAATAGTTCCGGCGTTCCGCCGTCACCGTGTTCGATGGTGGTTACCCCGGCCATGATGGCACGGCGCATGCCTTCTTCGGTGCTGGAGTGTACCGCTACTATGCGGCCGCTGCTTTTAGCTGCCGTCACGGCAGCTTTCAATTCGTCTTCGGAAAAAGTAGGTGCGGCAGTGCCTTCCGGCGACCAGCGGTAGTCTACATATATTTTAACCACATCAGCACCATGGCCGATTTGCGAACGCACCGCATGTGTGATGCCTTCGGGACCATCGGCTTCCTCGGCGCCCTGGGTGTATACATTATCTGTGACACTTTTTGGCTGATAACTTCCCGTGGCGACAATGGCGCGTGTGGCCACCAGCATCCGCGGGCCGGGAATGACGCCTTTTGTAATAGCCGTTTTCAATCCTGCATCATCATAACCCATGCCTTCGGTTCCCAGGTCGCGGACAGTGGTAAAACCGGCCATCAGGGTTGCCTTGGCGCTTACTACTGCACGGGCGGTACGTTCGGCGCGGCTTTCGGTCAGCACCTGGTCGTTCCAGCTGGCTTCATTGTACGGGTGCAGGAACAGGTGCGAATGGCCCTCTATCATGCCCGGCATCAGGGTCATGCCTTTGAGCTCGATGATTTTAGTATTTGGCGGGACTTTCATATCTGCCGAATTACGTACCTGCGTAATATGATTACCTTTAACCAATACCCATACACCAGTGCGCATTTCCTGCCCGTCAAAAATGCGGTCGGGTTTTAGGAGGATGAAAGTATCGCGTGAAGCAGTTTGGGCGCAACAGGAAAGTAATCCGAAAAGAATAAACAGCAAAGTAAGACCCGCTTTTTTCATAAGTTAATTATTGATGGAGGAGCAAATTAGGAAAAATAATTTCAATAGCGATGGGTTTTAAACCCATCGCTAAGGGAAAAGCGCCAGGGATAGCAGTGAAAAGCCCGGAGGCGGCGCTTGCACTTCGATAGCCTCCGTGTGACAGCGCCGACGAGGACTTGTAACGGAAAGCCCGCCCGGGCGCCCTTACAACTAAAAATATTTTCACCGCGATGCAACCATTCGGTATTGTTTTTCATCTTACCTTTAAATGATGTTTTTGGAGCATAAATACACAATAGACGAACTGTTAAAACGATGCAAAGCCGGGGAGCGCAAGGCCCAGGAATTGTTGTACAAACAGTTTGCATCCAAAATGATGGGGGTGTGCCTGCGCTACGCCGTCGACAGGATGGAGGCTGAAGATATGCTGCAGAATGGCTTCATCCGGGTGTTCCAAAAGATCAATGATTACAGGGGCGACGGCTCCTTTGAAGGCTGGGTACGGCGCATCATGGTGCACAGTTCCATAGAATACTATCGCAAACACCACAAAATGATGCAGGTAGTTGACGTGGAAAGCGATGGCCTGGAGCAATCAGTAAATGCTGTAGCGATGGCCAATTTGGATGCAAAGGACCTGATGGTACTGATACAAAAGCTTTCGCCGGGGTACCGGATGGTGTTTAACCTGTATGCGATAGAGGGTTATTCGCATAAGGAGATCGGCGAGATCATGGGCATAACGGAAGGGGCGTCCAAATCGCAATTGTCAAGGGCGCGCACGATATTGAAAGAACAGATTGTTAAGACAGAAGGGAAAAAATATGGATATGCAGGATAATGAGTTTGATGATGTATTCCGCTCGAAACTGGATGGTTTTGAAGCAGAGCCATCCGGCAGGGTGTGGGAAGGGATTGATGAAGACCTGAGCGCCAAAAAACGCAGGGCTATTTTTATGCCGGTACTGCGAATAGCAGCCAGCATCATCCTGGTAACAGGTTTGGGTGTACTATTCTTTGTCAACAGGGATAAGGTAGCCCCGGTTAAAGGCGGAAAGACCGGCCTGGTGAAAAATACACAAGTGCAAGTTAAGCGGCCCGAAACAGCTGCCCCTGTAAAACAACCGGAACCTGTAAAAACGGCAGTTCAGCCACAGGCAGTAAATAGCATTGCGCGGGTTACTAATGAAAGAAAAAGCCATAAACAGGTTGTTACTCCTCAACAACAGATTGTGATAAAAGATATCCCCGGGGTGGAAAAAAAGGCAGAGCCACAACAAACAATAGCTGCTGTTGAACCGTCAAAGAAAGCTGAAATCACGCAGCCGGTAGTGCCCGGGCCGGAAACGCCGTTGACTGTAAAAAGTAATGATAATATTGGGCAAACCAGACCAGCGCAGCAGGTAATTGCCCAGGTGCCGGCGACAGACCAGGCTACGAAGCCAGTTAAAAGACGCGGCATCCACAACTTTGGCGACCTGGTAAACATTGTGGTGGCCAAAGTGGACAAACGCAAGGATAAGGCCATCCAGTTTACCGATTCTGATGATGATGAATCGACCCTTACAGCGCTGAATATAGGGCCGGTGAAGATTAACAAGGATACGGATAGATAATGTGCAGATGTGCGAATATGCGTATGTGCAGATGAGTTAATAAAAATTATGAACAAAAATCGGTGTTATCACCATAAAACAAAATCGGTGTAATTATTAAAAGACATCGGTGTAATCAAAATAAATAAATATGAAACGTTTACTAATTACCGCCATGATATGTGCGGCTGCAAGCGGTGTGTTTGCACAGAATAGCAAGACTGATAGCGTTAAGGCGCCTGCCGACACGGCAAAAAAGAATAACGACGATAATGATAATGGCCGCAGCTGGGAATGGCACAGCGGTAACAACAACCATGACGATCATAGCAATAGTTACCCCAAAGGCTTTATGGGTATTACCTTTTCGAGGTTCGATTTGGGGTATGCCGTGCTGACGGATAATGGCAGCTTTACCCTGTCGCAAAAGAACCAGTTTTTGGATTATAACCAGTGGAAAACCAGCAACGTAGGGTTTGACGTTTTCCAGATGGGGGTTAAGCTGAACAAGAATTTCAAGATGTATTTATCCGGCGGGTTCGATTGGACATTGATACGTTTGCGGAACAATATCACCATAGTACCCGGCGCACCAGTATTAACCTGGAAGCCCGACAGCGTGCACCTGCACAAAAACAGGCTGTCGGCCAGCTATTTCCGCATACCCCTATCGTTTGATTTCCATTCGGACAAAAACGATAGGGGCGACCGTTTTAACTTCGTGTTCGGTCCCGAAGCAGGCCTGCTGATGAACGGCATGTTAAAGCAGGTAAGCGTGGCCGACGGCAAGCAAAAGGTTGATGCCGGATACAATTTTACCAAAGTACGCTACGGCGCATTTGTTCGGGTTGGCTATGGCGGCTGGGGCGTATTTGCCAAGTACTACTTTAACGATATGTTTGAAAACAGCCCCGACCAGGCGGGGATAAAGACGTTTTCGTTTGGGTTAACGTTTGGGTTTTAAGTTTGTCTGAACCAGAATTTTTCGAATTATAGAATTCCCCGAATTATTAAGATTCGGGGATTTTTTTTAGGTAAATTCCGGTAATTCCTAAATTCGATGAATTCGAGTTCAGACAGTATATTTGTCCCAAATGTCATCCTTCTTCCAATCCACAAACCTAACAAAAACCTATCCCGGCGGGGGCGGTGTAAAAAACATCAATCTCGAAATACAGCCCGGGCAGGTTACTGCTATTGTGGGGGCCAGTGGCAGCGGTAAAAGCACGTTGCTGCGTTTGCTTTATGGCCTGCTTTCGCCGGACAGCGGCGAAATGCAGTTCAGGGGCGAACGGATATGGGGGCCCGAGGAAAAACTGATACCCGGTCATGATGCCATGAAAATGGTGACCCAGGAAGAAGACGACCTGAACCTGTTTGCCAAAGTTTGGGACAATGTGGCCATCCTGCTGCCCGGCACCGACCTCAAATCCAAACAGGAAAAAGTAGAAAAAACACTCCGGCAGCTTAATATGCTGCCATTAGCCGATAAACGCATAGCCGACCTTAGCGGCGGCGAAAAACAACGCGTAGCCATAGCCCGCGCGCTCATCACCCAGCCCGAAGTTTTGTTGTTAGACGAACCCTTTAACCAGGTGGATACCTCTTTTCGTGATGGCTTACAGGAGGATATCCGGCAAATAGTCAAAGACACCGGGCTTACGGTGATTATGGTGTCGCACGACCCGGCAGAGGTGCTCAGCATGGCGGATGAATTGCTGGTGTTACAGGATGGCGGGATCATAGAAGCCGGCCGCCCGCAGAAAATATATAACGACCCGGAACACCTGTATACCGCGCGCCTGCTGGCCCGCTGCAACGTGCTCAGCGCTGCCGAAGCCGCTATTTGCGGCATCAAAGCCAAAAAAGAACACGTAATGCTATACCCCGAATGGATCGAGACCACCGGGAGTTGGGGGCGTAAATGGGTAGTAAAGCAGGTGCTCTTCAAAGGCTTTTACGAGGAACTGCTGCTCGAAAATAAGGGTGTAACCCTGCGCATCCTCAACGGCCAGGCGGGTAAATACGGTGAGGGGAGTAAGGTGAGGTTGAAGTTTGTGAAGTGGATTGAGTACTAGGCGTGGGGCGGTGGGCGCAGGGCGGTTTCCTTTTTTGTCATGCTGAGCGTAGCGAAGCATCTATCGCGGAGTCATTAAAGTACCCGATATTTTATTGAACATCTCTAAAGCTATTCCGCGTGCGAAGGCCTTTCTGCTCATCCTTCGAGAGCCCCAGGATGGCACTCATATTAGTTCAAATAATTGCCTATCTTACAAGTCGGTAAAAAACCATCACAATTCACAATCATGGAAACAGGGTACAAATCCACCGAAAGCGGCTACAAAAACGTCAGCTGGCTGTTTGTTGCTATATTCGGCATTGTTGTTTTAGGGTTTTTCAAAACCTATTTCGGGCTGTTCCCCAGCTTCAATAATGTTACCGCAATCCAGCATATCCATGGGCTGCTGTTCACCACCTGGTTTGTGTTGTTGTTTACGCAGCCGCTGCTCATCCGTTACGGCAAGTACAGGGCACATCGCATCATCGGCAGGTTTACTTATGTGCTGGTGCCCTGCATCATTGTTTCCATCCATTTCATCGCCCGCGAGGCTTATTTAAATGCCGTCGCTGCTCATAGGCCCCGGGCAGACATCCTCGCCGGAACGTATTTTCAAGTCTACCAGATATTCGATTTTGCCGTGTTGTACCTGCTGGCCATCATCAACAAGCACCGCACGCCCTACCACATGCGCTATATGATCGCTACCTCGCTGGCCATCGTTGGGGCCGGGATGCGCAGGGTTTTTGTGCACGTATTGCACATGGAAGCCGAGGCAGTACTGCTAGGCTTTTTAATACCCGACCTCATCCTCGTCGGCCTCATCGTTTACGATTGGATAAAGGGCAACAACAACAGGGCCTATATCATCGCGTTCATCATCCTGGCGGTATCACACTACGGTTTTTATTTTATACCACATTCCGCACTATGGCAATCCGTAGCCGGGTATTTTGTGCGATTTTTTTGAGGGCGGGGCGGCTGGCGCGGGGCGCATGGCGTCACTTTCCGCAACACACTAACAAACTATGTCATTGGAACGAAGCCATCTCTGCACATGCAAATCAACGAACCGGATTATCTTTTAATGGGCGTTGCCGCTGATAGGAGCGGCCCGGGTTTTTCGCTCATACTGCACAAGCCTTATTCACGAGGCAGGTATCCGCTTCACCCCCTAACGCATTTTGTTTTGTCCTTTAAAAAATAGGCACGAGAAGCCTTACGCAATACCCGGCTCTTCATTCTCGCGCCAGGTTTGGGGGTAAAATCTGGGTTTTAAAGTCATATTAACGGTACACCGTTAAAACACGGTAAAAATTGGGTGTTTTCAACGTTTTTCTTTTAAATGTTAATACTTATATATGCATAATCATTTGAAAATATCAATAATTATTCTTATCTTCAATTGTCCTAACCAAACCGATGCCGTCTAGACTACACTTCAAAGCGATGTTGAAATCCCTAATTTGGATAGGCATTGGTGCCGTTTTTGGAACAGCCACATTTATATCTGTATTTACTTCCTCGTTACTTTTTAAAAACTCCCATACTACTATCGCTGGTGTAATAAAATCAAGTAGTCAATTTAACTACGATTATTTGTTATACCTGTGTGTATGTTTGATGGCTGGCGCAGCGGCGGATCATTGCTGTTCAACAAATAAGACGATATCAAGTAGAATTCTTCCTATTTCAGCTTGTGTCATTGCCTTAGGCATAGTTTTTTACGTTTTTAATCCTGCTGTAAAATATGACCTTAATAGCAACATATTAGATATCTTGACGTATACTTACGTAGGTGGAACTGTTATATTTTGTGCATCTCTGAAAACACCAATATTTTATCAAGAAATAAAACAATTTCAACCGAAATAGACTTATTTAAATACAATACCTATGATATATTTATTTTTGGCCATTTGGATATTAGCTGTTTTAACAGTGGCGTTTAATGCTTTTAAGAAGGTTAAGCTTATCGATAAATGCGATGTCCAAACTGATAAGGCGGAAGATAGTATTAGCCACTTAACAGAAAAAGATGCTGATTCAATGGCTAACATATCTACTCAGACAAAACGAAGTGTGGCTCATCATTCCGAATCTTATGAACTTGAAAATGTTTGGGGGGAAACGATGAGTCCAAAAGATATTAATTTGAATGAAGATCAAATAGTAAAAATAGCCCTGTTGATCGTTGAAAAATTGGTATTAGATAGTGAGAAAAGAAAAACACAGTATTGGTTAATGTCGCATAGCAATCAGTACTCTATGAATCCTCGCCATATTAAGGCTAGTTATCAAAAAACTCAAAACGAAATCCTAAATAACTAGTATCATGAATGACGCAGAAAAGGCTGTATTCATTAAAGTTCTAGAAGGACTTACCACTAGTTCTGATAATAATAGTGTAGAGGCTCCACCAAAGCAATTATATGAATCTAAGCCAACTGAGTACTTAGAAAGATTAAAATCAAGAGCGCAATCTCTCTCTGAAGATTCTCATATCGGTATCGGTGCGATAGTCGTTTGGAAAACAGGTTTAAAAAATAAGAGATATCCTGAGTATGACCAGCCTTGTATTGTGCTAAAAAAATGGGACCCGCCGCTTAAAGATGATGATGTATCTTTGAATGAAAATTTAGATATTCAATTGGGATTTATCAATGATGACGATGAGTTTTTAAGCTTTAATTACGACAGCTCCAGATGGCGAGTAGCAAATTCACAATAGGCTCAAATATGGCGCTACAGCAAGCGTCCCGTTTGTGGCCATCATGGTAAGTAAACGGGCGATTTAGACTGTGTATATACGATACCTTGTGCAGTGAAGGAATCATAAGCATTATTTTGGATAACCGACTGGAATGTCAATTTCCTCCGCATAAACATAGGATTTCGGTATAGCTATGACTTTGTTCCGTGAAATTTTAAAGTAGTACTTATCACTGTTGTCATAAATTTCTTCAATTGTAAATGAATTTTGATTCTTTATGAATCCCCTTAAAGAAGTAGACTTAATTTTTGCTGTATCGACTTGGTTAATGAAGTAATAGTGCGCTGCATGTTTCTCTCCACCGTATTCAGCTGGAATTCTGTTAATAATAAAGGCTCCAAATAAAGTGGAGGTATAGCAAATTGTAGTTACAATAATTCCAATTTTGCTGTATTGGAAAGTAATTCCTTCTTTATTAAAAATACGAAGGCTTGCGCACGTCGTGAATATTGCGATTTGTAGAAGGTAAAGTGATGCCTTAGCAGAAATTGGTGAAGCGACTGTAACGCAACATAGGGTAAAAAATGGTAGGATTATAAAAATTCCTTTTAATATCTTGGTATACACTGTCTTAATCTTGATTTTATTAAGTATGAGCCCAATTAACAAAAGCCCCAACATAATATAAGTGGGTATATCAAAAAAAGGCTTTATTAATAAATTTCCGAGAGCAATAGAATAAAGTATTGTATAACCCAGGGCATCGTGTAACGTATTGATAACGCTTGCGGAAACATCAGGATCGGCATTCGAATAATCTCCAACGTTAAAATCAGAATACGTTAAAAGTACAATCGGACCAATAATAATGCTGAGAAGAATCCCTGCCGTTATAATTTTGGAATCTAAGCCAATATTTTCAATGATACCGTATGACGTGAGATATGAGTTTAATGTAATGTAACCAAGAATATAAACAACGACAGCTGCTATTGGTAATAAAGTGGCATATTTAGTAATTTTGTCAAGCATTTAGAATTAAATATAGTTATAAATACTCGATACCACAAGCACCATTCATTCTCACTCCAACCCCTTCAACCCAATCTCCACCCGCCGGATATTCACGCTGTCCTTATTGACGATGATATTCAGGATGGGTGCAATCATAGGA
>Ga0207080_1030_pt1 | contig 34939 bp, 33 predicted proteins | sample Alteio_BWMinHeat_58_FD_153532 | JGI IMG/M metagenome (GOLD analysis project Ga0207080, IMG submission 153532) | Enriched cells from forest soil in Barre Woods Harvard Forest LTER site, Petersham, Massachusetts, United States -... | ecosystem: Environmental > Terrestrial > Soil > Temperate forest >...
CCTGAAGCTGTTTGATCTGATATGAGTTGTTGGGATTGGATTGAATTAAATCCACCCAAAATTCAGGGTTGTTAAGCTTGTCTGTCCATTCTTCATCAAGCTGATATTTTACCGGATCTGAACTTTTCATTTTTCGGGAATTTTTGGTTTGTTCTATTTTTTTCGGCACTTCTGAAATAGCTTTTAATAAAGCAAATCTCTCTTTGGATAAATACTTAAAACTTGAACGCGCAAACTTTGAAAGTGATTGAACTTCTGCATATAAAATAGGTTCTAACATATTCATATTTCTCCGGGGTTATTAAAAAAAGACGCAAAATATTGCGTCTCTACTGACTGACGCGCTTCGCTTGTCGGCTGCCGATTTTAAAAAGCCAAAATCGCCAGCTTCATTCCGCATTTTCTGTCTCCGTGGCAAATCGCAGGGCGGTGTATTTTTCTCTGATTTTTTGGGGCATAGGCTTGGTTGTATATGGGCGTATGTGAGTTGTAATTTCCCACACCCCCTAATAAATCATTCCCCTCTGCAATTGACTTGGCTAATATCCATGCGCCAACTCGAATATTCACGCAGGGCTTATACAACACATCCTGCGGCGTGATGTGATAACGATATAATTCCGGCCACCAGCGCGAATTGATCTGCATCGGTCCCAAATCAACGCTGCCATTTTTGTTTTTGCTGATTAATCCTATTTTGCCTTGTTCCGTATTCAGCACAGCAATAATCAGCTTGGAGGGTATGTGGAATTCAGAGGCAGATTGGTTAATACAGCTCAATGGCATATGATGAAATACCATCAGAGGCAGCATTTTTTTATTCTTCCATGAATAAAAACGGCAGTGGTGTTTTTTGAGTTAAGATATCTTCTGAGATTTTTCCAAATTGCTCTTCTATTTTTTTGGCTTTGTCATTATTGTCTAAAATGTCTTGGCGAGTGATGCCTGTGAGCTTCCATCCCTGCGAAAGCATAAAGATTTTTTGTATTTCTTCGCAAAATAATTGAGGGCGTGTCTGACCCTGCGGCGTAATGCCCATCTGTTTTAAAACCAGTATCTGTCGATTGATATAATCTGTTTGGGCAATCAATGAACCCGCCATCAGAACCAACGTATTAACGGAACGTAGAAAAACAATAAAAGGTTTGGGATTTCTAAAAGGCTTGATATGAATGCCTCTGATATTTCTGATCTGTGTGCGAAGGAGCGATTCCTGTTTTTGCATGATAGTTTTTAAAGAGTGTTCAGCATCATAGATTTTGAATAATTGCCATTCAGCATAAGGGTCTTCTTCCTCAAATGCCTGCCAGAGTTGTTGTATGCACTGCGTAAACTGCGTTAATCCCATTTTGCCGGGCGCCCAGCTGCCTGTCACCATGGCATGTGAAGGGAGTGTATGCAGGGTTAGATTAAAATCAGTCGTAAAAATCAATTTTCCCTTTTTTTCTGATTGTTCAGCATTTTCTGCTTTTTCTGCTTTTTCTGTTGTCTCTATAACTTCTTCTATTTCTACAGCCACCAGATTTTCACAATTTTCCAAGTTATCTAAAATTTCAACATCTTCAACATTCTTTGCAAACTCTACAGATTTTATGTCTTTTACGGTTTTCATCGCTGATTTTCTCCATTGGGGTTAGAACTGTTTTCACTATTTTTATTGGGCGCGTATTTTTCTTGCCCATATAGCTGTTTAAGAATCTCTTCTACTGTATTGGGTATATTGGCATCTTCAGGCATTGGTAGCGGTATGCGAATCTTGTAAAGCTTTCCGCCTTCCAATAAACAAAATGCTTGACCTTTGGGTAAATTCAATACATCGTTTTGTTCGATCAGTTTCATCTCAGTATGTGCAAATCGATCTTCATTGGAAGACTGATAAAAAATACCTTCTTCGCCGTGCGGCGTATCTGTACTCACGGATGCCGGAACAATGCGCAGAATAGGCACAGTCGGTAACTGGTTTAAAACCATATCAACTGTTTTGGCTTCTTTGGTCCGAAGCATAATAATGGTATTGAGATTGCCAGCGACTTGTCCGGCTTTGGATAATGAACCAAGACGCGCTTCAACATCTGACCAGGTTTGCGTATATGCCGTGACATAAAATCCCGCGCCTCGTGCTTTGTTTAAAATAGGGATAAATTCATCGCCAATGACTTCATTGAATTCATCTGAGTGCAGACAGATGCGGGGCAGCGGTGTTTTGTGATCATCCAGTCCAAAATTATATAAATGTCCTGCGACAGAGACTAAATCACTTAACATGGCATTGCCGACAGTAGAAGAAATTACATTGTCAGTTAAGGCATCCATGCCCACGTAGACAATCTTTTTATTCTTGATCACATCCAGCCAGTTAAACACAGGGCGTTTATCTTCAATACTCAGATCAGGCGATAAAATTTGAGCAATTGCGCCTGTGGTGAGTTTTTCCAGAAGCGGTCCGACCGAAGCCGTAATCTTGTCATAGTATGTCCTGTCCAAACGGCAAGCGGCACTCAAATCTGACAGCAGATCGCTTTGAATAATATTCTGGCGGGATGCCAGTGTATATTCCACATACGCCAGAATCGCTTCCTTTTGGGTCGGCGGCACGCCATTACCACTTTTATCTTTTTTGGTATTGTTGGCAATAAAATCCTTAATCCAGTGATGATAATCAAGCTGTTTTAAAGCCAAACCTTCTTCACAATAACGCAATAATAATTCTTCAAGTCGCGTGATATAAAAATTGAGTAATTTATAGGTTGGCGGCAGTTTCATTTCTTCTAATGCCCGCGCAACAAGATTGACATATTTCCACGCAAATTCTTTAAACGCCGCCGCTTCTCCAGTCGAGGGCAGTGCATTGGTCACGCGAGTAGCCACTTGTGTGATTTTGGTAAAATGTCCTATAGGATTATAACGCGCAGAATATTGCGAAAATCCCAGATGCAATGCCAACAAATCAGCTACACGTCCCGCATTTTTGGCTTCAATATAAATGCGCTTGAATAAATCTGCATCGCCTTTGGGATCTAAAACAATCACCACATCACCGCGGCAAATATCTTGTGCGATCAACAATTCAGCCAGGCGGGTTTTACCAACGCCTGTCGTGCCAATCACAACAGTATGACCTGCGCGTTCTGTTAAACTGATAGTGATATCAGATTCATCTTCAGAAACGCCATGCAAACAAGGCTCTCCGCCAATATCAGGATATGGCCGAACAGGATTCCATACAGAATCCCATTTTAATACTGATGCTAATTTTTTTAATATGGGTCTATTTTCCCAGGCAAATTCTCGGCTTCTTGCCCAACGATAAAATCGTGAGGGGTATCTGTAATGTAGGTTATAAGATAAATCCAGATCACGAAGTCTTTGTGTATGTGTCGGTTTCCACAAAAATCCGCGCCCTAAAAATAGATGTTTCTGACTCACGGGTATTTCTGAAGATGACATCGTATATTTCGGCATTCTCTTTAAATTACACTGATATTTCCATATCTTATAACCTTGATAAAATCGCCACGAAGCAAAAGCCGTTAATCCCACCGCGCCCATATCAGCCATATTTGAATTCAATAAAAACAGATCAGGATAAGCACACAATAATCCCGCTGATGTAAAACTCACAGCCATGCTATACCATTCCACAGGCGGACGTAATAATCCTTCGAGGGGTGTTTGCATAGACATAGAGAACCTCTAATCTTTAATTTCGTAGAGACGCAAAATATTGCGTCTCTACAGCAGATGAAACAGAATATTTTGGCAGACCAGAATCTCAACAACCATCATCCATCCTGTAATCCGAAACCGCTGGGAAAGCCAGAATTGCGTCTTTGCGTCAGTCCATTCCTGGCTTTTTGCAAAGCGTTTAATACACGCTGGCCAGATCATAAAAACCCCTGCGATCAGCAGTAATCTCAGCACAGTAAATACCCAGAAATGCCTGATAATAAAGCCGCTTACCGAGCTGGTAGAGTGCGGATAATAAATTTGCAGCAAGACCAAGGGTGCTGATAAAATGAGCATACTGACAGTGATAAAAAGCAGCTTCAGAAAATACTGTTTGAATGTGTTCATGGATAAGGGACTGACTTTATGAAAAATGTTTTAAAAAGAATATTCTGCTTTTGCGTTGCAATTGTGTGTGGCATTATTTTTTGTGCTCTGAAAATATTAGCGTTTGCATTGGATGAATCAAATACAAAAAAAGAAGAACGCGAACCCACATTGGAAGAAAAGATGTGTGGTGTGAAATTGCCATTTTCTGATGAATATTATATTCCAGACGAAAAACCTCGTAAGTAATTTTCTTAATTTAAGCGAATCTAAGAGGATTTTCCGGGTTGCTTGATGAAGATTTTGACATCGCTGCTGTCATAACTGCTTTTCCTGCTGTTCCAGCGACTGGTGCCGCGGCACTCAGCGCGATTGTAGCTGCCTTTTTAGCTAATCCCGTTCCAGCCTGCGCTGCGCCATCTCCAACACCGCTCATTCCACCAACTGCCTTCATGACTAAATCCCCAACCGCAACCCCCATTGCACCCATAAAACTAAACCAGAAAAGTGGAGCAACCAATATTAGAGTCCCTGTAATCATATCCGCCATGGTGGCACTTGGAGATTGCTTTGCAAACCATCTGTCGCCATAGAGTGCATTCATCAAGGCAGAATCCACATAACTCACCAAATGCCAGATAAAACTCCAAAATATCATTGAGAATATAATTGCTGCACCCGTGATAAATGTTGCTGGTTTATACCCACTAAATACCAAAGCAAACGGCAAAAATGTATATATCATCAATAACAATAATGCCTGGATAATAGGTGCTGATTGTGCGGCTGCGTATAATTTTGGATATGTGCTCAATTGCGTAAACCATGAACCCACTGCTGTGGTGACATTAGAATATCCATCATCGCCAACTGTATTGTTGGCTTTTTGATAACCTTCATTTAATGCAATGCGTTTGATCACATCATCTTTTAATGCGCCTGTACTATCGTCTTTAAAGAAGTCTTTGAATTCATCGCCAAAATCTTTAGGCAATGCAGTATATAATTTATTCTTTAATCCATTTTGCGGGTCATTCCACCAATCACTGCAGCTGGGTGTGCCATACGCTGGCGGATTGCTTTTATTGGTATCCGCATTAATATCTTCGCTGGGATTATAAGGAAATCCCTGCACTGGCTGTTGAGCATGTAAGTTTTGATAGTAGGTATCCTGAAAGCCATGCGAGCCAATCCATTCGGTATCTTCTGTGCCGTATTTTTCTCTATCCTGATTAATATTTTGTAGACTGCTGCTGTTTTTTTCTGCATCTTCCAAATATGCTGTACGTGCAGGGATATAGCAGTTTAATTCAAATTGCTTCATTTCCTGTTTTAATGTCGGGTCTGTGAGTTGTGACATATTGACTTCGGTGACCATTTTTCTAAGATCAGGGACACAGGCAACCATTGTATTTGCACTCGAGGCAAATCCTTCGCTGATCGACATCACTGCCATCCACCATAGTGGCACGTATGCTTCAGTCGGCTGTGTAAATGCAATATCCCAAGTAGTATTAGTATCGCCCGGGTGATACGTATTATTTTGACCTTTTACCTGACAGACTGGCGAATAAGATACTGTCGAAGGCTTCAACGGAATAAACGGCGATACGCCCAGAAAGATAATCAGCAATGTGCCGATAATATCCATCTCCATGCGTCGAAGAGATGTACTCGCCGCATCCTTGGTTTCCTGGGATTCGTAAGGCTGTTTGATGTTTCTTAAGATAATCCCAATAAAAGGCAAAAACGCAATGCCTGTTTGGGATAATAAAGTCCATAGCTGATCATAAAGATGCCATCCCATGAGCATCGTATATAATTCTGGGAAAGATTGGACGCCGATGTTCATTAATCTATACCTCTAGGATTCTAACATTCAACATGTAACTTACATTCTGGATTGCTTCGAACTTCGTTCTCGCAATGACAGAGGGTTAGAGAAAATTGTCTCTCCCCAACCCCGTCGTCATTGCGAGATGCGCATCATATTCTTTTGCGCGTCGAAGCAATCCAGTATCTACGATGGTGATTTTGGCAGCGCGCTGTTCTGCATCAGCGGCTCAGCAGAATTAACCTTTGGCATGCTCAAAGAACCACTTTGTTGATTGGATTGATAATGCAATATATTCGACACAGTATCTGACATCATTTGTTTTCTGATCTGGGATTCAAAAGATATCGATTGAATATCCTTATCCAAATTATCCAAAGACTGATGAATAATTTTCTGCGCAGGATTGTTTGCTGCAATCACAGGCACTTGGCTGCCAGCCTGTAAAATATTTCTGGCTATTAAAGCTTTATCGACGACTTTCTGGGTAGCCACTTCTTGCGAAAGCTTGGAGACAATAATGCCTTGCTGTGTGCTGTCCATATTTTGGATGGCATGAATGACTTGCGGGCTGATGATAATTCCACTGGCCGATACCGCCTCGAGATTTTCTTTGGTGATTGACGTCTGGCCTGTAATTAAATTCACCAAATTAGTTCTAATATTATCCGCACAGTAATCTTTATTCTGATCACTACAAGTTGTAATCCAAGGCAATAACCCTCTGCCTGAAATACCGGATTGAGTCGCTTTGCAGCTGGCATCATTACACGTTGTTACTGTCTGATCACCAATAACATTGGTAATCCAACTGACTGCATCGCTGGGACTGGGGAATTGGCGAGAAAGTTCACCACCCACAGGTGCGGGACTTCCATCATTCAAATCCCGCATTAATACCGCGTTGTATCCTGCTTTAACCGTATCCGCAATCACATGAATCGGCGGCTGATTTAATCCACCAGCCAAAAAGCCTGAATTATTGTTAAACCCCGAATCATCTCTCACTCCTTGTACCCACGGTACACCATAATTGCCAGAATTTTGATCGACTTCCTTCTTGGCATCATTAATATCTTCGCTACCCGAAGCGGTTAGGGATAGATGTTTTTTCCATTCATTCCCCACAGAAATCGTCGCCCAATCCTGATAGGGATTCTTGCCCTGAGCAATCATTGCCTTGGTTTGTTCACACGATTTTGTCGAAATCTCTATGGCTTTATGCGCACTCAACAAGGCATTGTTAATCATGTTATAAGCAGTCGGATTCGCCTGTGCTAAAAAATACATCGGCATCTGTGCAATACTGCCTGTGGCATTACTCAAAATACTTTGTGCGATATTATTGGCATTATCTTTTAAATCATTAAACGTATTCGTAATAGATAATACTGGATTAAACGCCCCGCATGTATTACCAGCACTCAAATCCGCATCTACACCCAGATTGATCGTAGAATTGCTCGACGATGGCGGCAATGCAAAATCCGAACCACCGCCCATTTGGTAGTAGAGTAAATTGTTATCGTGACCTTGGGGTATGATGTCGGAGGCTTGTGATGTGCTTATCATGATAAAACTTGAACACAATAATATTACAGGCAATAACAAGTTGCTGTTTTTCATAAAAACTCCAGGAGCTTTAGGGTTTTGGCGATGATTTTGATTCTGGGATTTTAATAAAATTTTGACAGAGATCACTGAGTAGATGCAGTGTTGAGACAGTTGATTTTACACAATTTTTCAAGGTCTAAGTTAGCAAAAATTATCTTGCCAACTTAGACTCAATTTGGAAAAAATTATGCAAATTTTTGGACACTTAGCGATTTTTTAGCTTTAGTAGATACATCATACTTGAGTTCGTCTAGCTGTTGACGGATACTCATTACCACATCTTGGTGTACTTTGAAACTAGGGGCATACAAAACACCACTGTCTTCTTTATCCCAATCACTCGCCAAACCCTCGTTCCATATTTTTTTCCTCCAATCCCAACACGCATAAACATTGACTTTACTATCATCATCCCACCCATTGCCTCTCCAGCTAATATTCCATTTCTTTTTTCCCATTTTTTTCAAAGCCTCTCTATCGTACACCCCACACCATGACATACCATTATGCTTTATATACCACTTGCCTAATTGACGATACGTTGAGTTTATTGGCAGCTCTGTTGGCATCTGACTATTAATGCTTTCATTTGCTTTAATGGGATCAACTTTTGCCCATTGTTCTGTAGCTTTATCCTTTAATTTTCCTTCTATATATCTCACTAATTCTAAATTGCAACTATACACTGCTGCAGCGAGCGGATATATGCCTTCTGTATTGTGCGCTGTGAGTGAGGCTCCTTCTGATTCCAGCTTTTTCGCTGTCTCAATATCACCCTTCAACAAGGCAGCAACAAAGGGGTCTTTTTTTAACCTTATCTTCTCACGCCGTATTTCTTCCTGCCTTTGCCGATCTCTTGCCTGTTGATATACTCTTTCTTGTTCCTGCTTTTTCAATATCTTCCTTTCTTTTGTTAAAATCATCTCTTTTTGCGATTTTTCTAACTCCGCTATTTTAACTTGCTGATTTTTTATCGTTTTTTCTTGTTCCGTAAGTTTCTCTTTTTGGCTCTCAATTTCTAACTTCAACGGCTTCAAAAATGGCTTTATCTTTTTAGCGCGATGCTTTCCTTCCATCCAAACAGATAAGGCTTGAAAGCCTTTTTCCTGGGCAAGTTGCAGTGGCGTCTTTTGAGAACAGTTTTTGTCTTTTATCGAAGAGCCTTTTTTCATTAGCATTTTAACGCCTTCCTGATGATTCCCCTCAGCGGCGTAATGCAAAGCTTTGTTACCATCTGAATCTGTCTGGTAAATATTGATTTTGGGATGATTCAATAGCAACGATATCGTCTCTGTCTGTTTTTTCTCTGCCGCCAGCATCAAGGCTGTTTTTCCGCCCGAACCAGCGATATTGGGATTTACAAACTGAATAGCTTCTGTCAGTAAAAACTGGATTAATCCTTTTTTATCTTCAGAGATGGCTTTTAAAAGTAAATCATCTATCTTTGCCCCTAATAAAATCAGAAACTTTTGCATATCAATATCATTATTTTGGTCAGCTATTTCCGAGGCAGTTTTTTTATTTCCTGTGTCTGAGGTTTTTATATCCATATCTGCTTTGTGCTGAACCAGTAGCTTTGCGGTATTTAAATCTCTGTTTTTAACGGCGATGTGCAAAGCAGTATCACCATTGCTCTTTGGTTGATTAATGTCAATCTTGGGATGCTTGCATAAAGCATTGATGACGTTAGCGTTTTTGGTTTGGACGGCAATATGTAATGCAGATTCTCCAGATTCATTGAGTTTATTAGGATGGATTTGATCGCTTAAATTTAAAATCAAAAACAAACTGATTTCTGTATAACCTTCTTTGATGCTTATCATCAGTAAATCATTGCCCTGATTGTCTTCTATGTCTATAGGCGCGCCAGCTGATAATAGTACTTTTGCCATTTCTGTTGATTTGGTTGAATAGGCTTTATTGAGTAGTTTTTCAGTGGCAACTGAGCCAAATCTTAGTGCAATTTCGGCTATTTGAATGTCGTTATTTTCGATAGCATAATCTAGCAATTTCTGAAAGTCTGATTGTTCCCACCCAAGGGTTTCTGCCATAAGTTGAGCACCCTCAAACCCTAATTTGTGCGCTACTGTCAAAAATAATGAAAGCCCATTGTCCTTTTTGACAAGCGGATATTCCCTGATTTTTGTTACCCATGGATATGGGCTGCTTTGAATTTTATTGATGCTGATTCTGAGAATATTTAATGATGCTTTTTCGCAGGCAAGCATGAGTAGATTTTTTTTGTCTTTTATATCTTTATCTTCTTTCAAAAATCTGGGGTCTTTAGATAAAAAAATACTAACATTATTGGCATCATCAGTTTCAAGTGCAGTGATAAGTTGTTGTTTGAGTTTCTCTGATTCATAGACTGTGTGTCCTGTTGGATTATTGTCTTCCCACAGAATAGGGTTCTGTTGTAGAAAGCTGCTGATCATCGTTTTAAAGACAGGGATGGAAGTAGTCGTTTTATTGCCATTCAGTACAGCTTTTGTCATAGGGCAGGTATCGTTGTTTGCCAACCAGGTTTCAATTTCTTCACGTTCGTACATTTGTCCTGTTACTACTAAAGTCACTGGGTCTATCATAATTTGATTGCTGATGGCACATTGAAACTCTGGTTGAACAAAAATAGGCTGCTGCATAATTTTTCTCCTTGCGGCATAGGGCAAAAAAATAGTTTAAGCGTGTCAAAAAAATATGCTTTTTGGTATGCGACAGAATAGTGTTGGCAGTAGTAATATGTGAATTCCCCAGAATTTTATCATATCTGTGCTTCCTGTCTATTTTTTCAAAATATCTGAAAAAACAGTCAGTTTAAAACAGTTCTGCCAATGTATTTCCCAATCCCATCCCGACACCCGCTATAAAACCGCCACAACACCCAAACATACGCGCCATTGGTTTTAGTTTCAGCGTCTTCGCCGTAATCCATAGTCTTGCCAAAATCATCACAAGTATCTGTGACGACAGGATAGATCATCTGAAACTCTGTTTTATCTGAATTCTCCTGAACAGTAGCAGCGTTACATTCCTCTCCACAGATGTTTGATAATGACTGATAAATATGAGCAGAGATCGGCATCATGCTGGTTGAGGTAATCAAATCTCCTGCCCGTTGTGCAATCACCGCCGCAGCTTTTGCATCGTTGCTGGTGGTGACTTTGCCTTCATGCGGATATATCCCACCCCAGTCGATTAACCCTGTGCCGATATGATGTTTAATATCAGCGACCATCGCATAAGCTTCTTCAATTTCTGTAGTTTTAAGTTGCGGAAATCCGCGCCAGGCAGCACTGTCTAACATGGATTGATAATAAGGCATTAATGGCGTTGCTGTTGAAGGCAATAATTCCATATCAGGTAATACTGAAAGGGCAGGATTGCCAATGACATCGGTTTCTTTAAAAAAGACATTTTGCTCATGTGTATCAGAAATGCTGTGCTGACCGCTGCCGACATCAAAGTCTGATAAAGATGAAACAATCTGCTTCTGCGCAATGCTGCCCACTTTATCCAAACTTAAATTCATTTCTGTCCAGAGATTTTCGCCTGGCTTGTTAAACACCGTAATGACAACATCAGGCAGATAATGCTCGACATAGGGTGTTGTATTCACGCCTGCCGGACTCATCCAATAACACGCGCCTTTGATTTTATAATGCAGACAATGCGGAATTGCTTTTAGGGTGTCTGCGGTTATTGTGGCGGAGTTGATGTCGGCGAAAGTATTATTACATATTAACAAACTTAAAAATAAAACGGATAAATTTTTTAATTTAGGATTCATGGAATGAACTCATAAATTTTTCGGATACAACATAAAGTTTCAATATATTTATAAACTAAACATAGTAAAAAAAGAGGTAATACAAATTATTACCTCTCTTAATAAATTCTCACCACATAAATAAAAATTAGAAAATACTACAGCCACTATTACCACTATTAACATGCAAATAAGGCGCTGCTTTTGAACTATCCGTAATTAAATGTCGCCCAGCACCTATTATATCAAGTTTTTTTTCAGCCCAAGTTGTACAATTATGTCCACCTTGATAACTATAAAGACACCATTCTCCAGCATATTGAAAATCTGGAGCTATTTGCCCCGAATCAATATTTTGTTTCTCTTGTTTGATATCTTGAATCATCTTCATGGCATCTGCAGGTTTTATACCGCCATGACTTCTTGATTGAGTCTCAGCATATTGCTGATTCGTTCTGTTATATTTATTATCTTCTTTAAAAAGCACAGCATATTTACATTGTGTGTTACGGAGTGCTTGCGGAATCCAAGTTTCTTCTGGCATTCGTTCAGCTTCCATAATATGATATTCAGCAACAAAAAGTTCCTTGATCAGGGTATTGCTTCTTTTTAAGCCCTCTACAACAATTTTTGCATGACCACCATAAATGCTTGAAATGCCGCTCTTTGTATTAATTAATGATACCACCCATTCGTTCTCATCAAACTCAAGATTTGAGTCATATTTGCTTTTATATTCCCGCATAACTATTTCTCCTAAAAAATAAATTTATAAAGAAAAACCAATCGAATTTACATTGGATAAATTTTCAGATATCTTATTATCTCTAAGAGCAAAAAGCCCAATTGTCGCAGCCAATCCTCCGATACCTAATCCTGCTAATATTGTATATTTATTTTCATAAAATTTTCCTGAAATATTCTTAAAAAATCCAGAATAATTGTTAATGTTTTCACGTTTTTGAATACCAATATTTTGATCTGGCGATTGTAGGGTAAGCTCTGCTTGTTTCACAATCTCGCAAACATGTTGTGGGGTTGTTGTGGTTTCATAAAAATACTTAAAAAGTAATATTGGGATTAAAATTAAAGTAACCGTTACGAATGCTTTTATTGCACTTTTTGCAGAATTTGTAGCTAAATTATCCATTAAAAGCATATTCCATAATTTACCAGAGAAAATTGATGCACGTTTTTCAATAAATTCACCTGGAAAATTACCAAATGCAATTTGTATACTAAAAGGACTTATGATTGCTCTAGCCAATAAATATATTAGCTTTTCACTTATAGAAACTAATCCAGCAATGAGAGTATCAGTCAGTGCATTTCTATAGCAAAGGTAAGCAGGAAGCCCAACTCGTTTATTAACTAAAAGGAAATACGAATAAGTTATTGGAATAGCACCGACACAACTTGCTATTGAATCAATTGACTTATAATAGAAAATTCTTAAAAATGAATCTTCTACATCGGTATTAAGCATATCAATTACAGGCTGTATAGGGGTTTCATTTTTTTTATCAAACTGGTTGCCTAATTGTTGAAATAGATACTCATTATCAAAATTATTATTCAATAATAGTGCTGTAATTAACGGATCACGAAAATATGATCTTTTCATTATTTTTTCTAAAATGATGAACAATCCTAAATTGGTAAAATTTCTTGTTACATTACTTGCTATTAAGCTCGCCAAAAAAATTGATTTCCAGCCATATGGTCGGCAATCTACTTTTTTAAAAAGTTCGCCAGAGCCAAGTAGCGATAAAACCACATCACTGCAATTATATCTGTTAGACCAAGGTTTATGAGAATTCATCTCATCATTATGTAGCTCCTGGAAATCTTGATTAATCAGATTAATATCTAATCCGTATAAATCTGTGAATGTGGCCTTATCTATGGTTTCTTTACTCATTTCCTGGTTCCACGTGTGGAAATGAGACATTATTTTTCGACAAGATGCCACCCGAGGCTTTCTATCACAATTACCAGGATAAAAACTTACATAAACACCTTTTCCTGTACTGCCTCCGCTGTAAGTTCTTAATGCACTGTGCCCCATCATACCTTGAATGCGATCACTAGAATTTTCTGAAGCAGGCCATGTGTAGATGGTAACGCATCCGCTTTTATCCGTATTTGTATTTTCTCCCTTTTTTTGATCTGGCATTTCTAGCATGTTGAAATCCTTTTTTAAAAAAGAGTGCAGCCAAATGATTTTGGTGTAACATTTTCTAACAATCCTTGAATTATTGTCTTGGAGTTGCTAGCATAACGCATTGCAAAAAATCCGCTTGCTGCAAGCAAAGCACCAGCACATAATTTATATTTGTGATCATAAATCTTATCTATAAGTGAGGGTTTTTTTTCTTGAATAAATTCATTTTTTTGTACAATTTTTCTATTATTTTTTTTGGGCTCATCTGGATTTTTTAATATAGCTTCTGTGGATTGAACAACATTTAAAACATGGTTTGGCGTTGTTGTTGTATCAAAAAAATATTTTGGCATTAAACTAAAGCTTACAAATAAAAACGGACATAGGATAAACAAAAAAACCGCAGAGAATTTAGCTGGATATTTATACCAATGAACATCTTTATGTTCATCCATGCTTTTCAAAATTGTGTGCGCAAACCAACTGGTTAAGTTATTATCTATATATCCCTCTATAGTTTCATTTACATAAAAAATTAATTTTCTTATGACAGGTGTATTTCTTATGGCTATTGGCTCTAAAGTGGTAATTATAACTCCAAAAATACCTGCTTTCATTGCATCAATTAAGCATGAAGTATTATAGTATTTTAACGGCAAGGAGGTTTTAGAATAAGAGGCTAATGAATATAAATACGTCATAATAATTGAAAATGCGCCGCCAGTAAAAGTAATAAATAAAAATGCGAAATCAATGATGCTTTTAGCAAGTTGATTGGGATGATTAACAGGATACCATTTAGAGAAATCGGTTTTATAATATATTTTTTGATCAATTTTCTTCATGCCCCCACTAAAAATATAAGGTATTGCTCTAATGAACCAAAATTGAAAGATTCTAGGCGCTAAAATCCCATTTAGGACTCCTATTATTGATATTGTCTTCCATCCATATCGGCTAGGATTTATTTTGTCAAATATACCCCCTTTTTCTAACAAAAATAACACCACATCGCTACAATTATATCGAGAACTCCAGAGTCTATGGGAATTCATATCGCTATCATGTAGTTCTTGAAAAGCCTGATTAATTAAATCAATATTTAATCCAAATAAATCTATGGATATAGCTTTTTCTATGGTTTCTTTACTCATTTCTTGGTTCCATCTATGGAAATGAGAAACTGATTTTACACAAGATGCTACGCGCCGAGGGTTTTTATCACGGGTATGATCTTTTTCGTGTGTTATTTCTAGAACGGCAGTGTATATCTCTTTGTTTGCACACTTAGCAGGATTTTTTGCCGGCTGATCGAAGCTTGCATGCTTGAGCGATTTAGGGACCAATTTTTCTGGTAGATACTTCTTTTTTTGATTGTTTTCGATGCAATAAAAAAATCCTTCGTTGTCTCGATATAAATATAATTTATTTTTTTCTGATAGTTTAAAAGTACTCACATTATTTGATGACATTAAAAAGAGATCGCACCCTATATCGCAATCACCAGGATAAAAACTTACATAAACACCTTTCCCTGAACTACCTCCGCTATAAGTTTTCAATGCACTATGCCCCAGAATGCCCCGAGCACGCTCACTGGAATTTTCTGAGGCCGGCCAGGTATAGATAGTAACGCATTTGCTTTTATCTTTATTTCCTTCTTCTAATTTTTTTTGATCTGGCAATTCCAACATTTCGAACCTCTTTTCTAAAATTGATCAAATAAGGGAAAATAATATATTTCATTCAAAACATTATAAAAGTTCTTTGATAATAAATCTCCTTTTTCTGACAGATCTATCTTTTACAGATTTATCCATCTCAATCGCTAATTTGTTCTAAAAAATTACTGCATTGCCATTAAAGTCAATTTCGGTAATAATTTTTACCGTAATGATTACGGTGATTTTTTGGATACACCAAGGAATTATTTGTGATTCAATCATCATCGCCATCCTCAACCCTCTGTCTCATCATTTCCTCGGCAATATGCTCAACAACCTCAATCTCACTCAGCTTTAATTTCTCCATCAATTGCCTATGCTGATGTTTCTCATCCTGCTCAGTGGCTGCCATAGCGAGATATAGCCGTGGCGGGACATTGCGAAATAATCCCTGTAATTTTGGGCTTAATAAAACCCCCTCGGTGTATTTCCCTTTTTCTTTTTTGGCGGATAAGAATAATTCTCGTTGTTCGGGTGTGAGTGGTTTGAAGCGTTCGATCTGGTCGATTTCATCTGGCGGCAGCGCTAAACACATCCATGTTTCCATTAAAGAAAGCATTTTTCTGGCTTCGTCGGCAAAGTCTTTTAAGTTTTGTGTGGCGAGCCACAGCCATAAGCCTAATTTTCTGCCCATTTTGGCGATGCGAGTTTCCATTGCAGCCAGTAAAGGAATTCTTGTAAAAAGATGGTTTTCATCACCAACAAAGTATATCGATCTATTAGAGTATTGATTGGCTTCGGCAAGTTCTAATACTTTGCTGACACAACCTGCAAATGCCACTGAACGTTGGGCTTCGTATCCTTCTTGTGCAAATTTGCCCATGTCGATGACCGTAACATCAGCCAACGGCCACGGCTTGCCTTCAGTATTAAAAAATTTGCTGGATACAGGGTCTTTGGTGAAATATCGTAATCCATCTGCCATTTCTCTTGCGCGCTTTATTTTATCGTTATCACGCACAGGGTCTAATTTTTCTGCAAGTCGTTCAAAGCCTTCGACGATATCGGCTGCAATGAGTTGTTTGTTTTTATTGTTTGTCTTGTTTCTGACAAAATAAGCCGCATCGATAATGGCATCCATCACGAGCATTCTATCGGCTCTTCTGATACGTGCTTCTTCTTTTTCTTCACCCCCTGTAATCATGACCAAAGCAGCAATGACCATTTCGCCTAAAATATCTCGGCTTTCACTTTCTTCGTCGTCAAGATTATTAATATTGGATAATTCCTGAGTATCGGCTTCCTGTTCCAGAATTAACTTTTCTGAAGCATTTTCGATAAATCTTTTTTGGGATTCTTTATCTAAAGCTTCTATCTGATCTAATACTTTTAATCCTTGGGCGAATGGATTGAGTGATATGGGATTTTTAGGATCAATTTTTATTTTATTGATTGTTAATCCTAATTTTTTACAATAGTCTGCAAATAAATCAAACGATCCACCAGCTTCGATGATAAATAATCTGGGATTATACAAAGCCAGATGATGCGCCAATAAAAAACACAGCAAATTGGATTTACCTGTGCCTGTTTCGCCTAATAATAAAAAATGGGCATTCTTGGTTTTGTCTTTGATAATGTCATGAAACCATGGCTCACCACCACGATTGAATCCGATAAAACCTGGGTTTTCAGTACCTCGACTTCGCCCATAGAATGGTAATAATTTTGCAATTTCGCTTAATAATATATAACGCGAGCGATAGGTATTCTTTTGATCAAAATGAAAGTCATAACACATTGGCAGATATCGGATATAGGCATCTATGGGAAACAACTCATCATCCGTAATGACTTTAAAGCCATTGCTGTTTAATAACACTTCTGCCTGGGCTTCTTTTTCACGCAAGTCTTCGTGATCATTGCCTTTGATATATAACGCCATAACGACGGGCAATAGATAATTGCCATTCGCCATTTCTTCACAGGCAATCTCGACTTCTGATTTGACCTTCATTGCCAGCGCATGATGACCGACGGCGCTGTCGTGTATGGTTTTGAGATGTAATTCGACTTCGCTGGGCGCTTGAAAGACAATACTCAAACTTAGTTTGCTGCCTTCTGGTAAGTGATCAATCAGATTAAAGACTTTATCATCCGTTGCACGTTTACGCTCAGCGGTTAAATGCCCAATCGCAGGATTGGTGTTTAAACTTTGAATAGTAATAACTTTATGCGGCAATCCATCAAAAAGCCAGCCTTCTTCAAAAGAGGTTGGCGCATTAAAAAAGATGTTTTCTGTTAAATTCCAACCGAAGGGTTTTTGTTCTGGAATAGGATAGCTTAAATCTTTAGGCTTTGATTTTGGATTAAACCAATTACTCATCCAGTCATAAAATTCATCGCCTTTCATGCGTTTGACTTTTAAACCGCAAGCACGAAGCTGATCAGCGAATTTGCGAGAAACACGCACAATTTCTTCAACAGCATTGCGCTTGTTATTTGTTGTATGTTTTTTGTTATTTTCAACACGGCGATATAACATACCTCTCACATGCAAAAATCCGCCTTTGAATATTTGATTAGTCACCTGCCGGTCAAAAAATATGCCTTCCTTGCGGCTGACATATTCAAAGTGTTTTTTTAAGGTTTTTAAATGAGCTTTGGTAAATGGTGTAGGGGCATCCATTGTGGATGCCATAAAATAGTTTTCTACGTTCTGATAATTCAAAGACAAATCACTGCTTCGCTCAACAAATAATTGCAAAATCCAGGGATTATTTTTTTCACAGGGGATAGCATTTTTTAATGCTTCACTCAAAGCATTGGCAATTTCTTCCATCATCCGATCAGGACGCGCTTCGCAGGGAATTGGCGTAAAATGAAAACCTGCCGCCAAGCTCTGATTATCTTCTAATAAAAATAACTTATATTTATCACTGTAATCTTGCCAGGGTAGACGATTTGCGATGGATGGTTGTTGGGCATAAATTTTTGCAATGTCATTATTTTTTATTAATCCTAACATTAGGAATACCTTACTATATTCTGAAAAAATAGAAAACATACAGCCCGAAAATTAAGATGCGACAATTTTTGCAATAATTATTGGTGTAATAAAGTCTATAAGACACTTATAGGCTATAGAATGGTTAGTTTTACAGAATAAAAAAATAGGGATGGAATTATTAAAAAACCATCCCCATCTTTGGGTTAAAAAGTAATATTATAATCTCCACCCATTCTAAAGCGAAACGGTCGCATCATATTTGGATTTGAAATTACAGAACCATGCGTAAAATATGTTGACTCTGAATCTGGATAAAGTCCTCTAGCATCTCTAAAGTTTTTATTAACAAATTCCTCAATTTTATCTAAAGCTGCCTTTGGATCGTCAGCAATATATTTTTTATGCTCATCCGTTTTAAGTTGTTCAAGTGTAACATCTACCTTAACAAATCCAAATCCTTTTCCTGCTATCCAGCATTCTCCTTCAGTTGTTTTGGGGCGACTTATAGGAACAGTGTAATCAAACTTATGAAATATCTCAGGTGGAAAAAATACAGCAAATCCACCCGTATGAGATAGAATATTAATCCCATTTTCTAAAGTTCTATGTCCTTTATACATTCCAAAATTTTTTCCATCTGTCCACTCAGATATAGCTTTCATATCAGTATTAGCAAACATACTGTTGCGGCCGAGTTGCGTGTATGGAGTTGCATTTTTTTCCATTTCTTTATCTAGCATTGTCTACTCTCTCAGTTAAAGTGAAAATTAATTTTGAACATGACATAAAATAAATATTTTTCTCACAAACAAGTGAAAGGAAAATACAATCTTGAAGTCAGATATGTTCACCAAAAACTAACTTTATCATCTTAACCTTAAGGTTTTCTTAAGCTGCGTCGCAACAATTTTGGTCATAGTTATCTTGTTCATACACATTAAACACTGTCATATACCCAGGGACAGGAATTTGATCACGTCCAGCAAGATGCGGATAAATATACATGCGCAATTCCGGATTTGGGATTTTGTGAAATCCTCTAACAGGGCGGACACGTAGGTCCGCCCCTACAGAGGGTTCAGGTAACGACCACGTAGGGGCAGACCTGTGTGTCTGCCCCATATTAATTTTATTCAATAAATTATTGGTATTATTCTGATCACCCATGCTGTCATAGACTGTTTCCATTTTGGGTCCTGATTTGGGCACAACATTGCCTGAAATCGAAGAACAAGCACTTAAATTAAAACTAATCAAGGCTGCGAATAGCATCAGTGTGATTGGCATTTTCATAATCAAGCTTTCTCCCTTTGGGGTTGTAATCAATAGCAATTTGTTTGGCAAAGTTCACGACAATCTTTTCACCTGATGGCACATAAATTGCATCAAAAGAATTCTCTTCGCGATCATGCCACCATTGCTGTGCTTCATTGGCAGCATTCACGCCTGACTGTCCCAGTACATATTTCCAAGGCGAACCTGTCACAGAGCTTGAGGTTGAACCAAACACTGATGTCTGATCAGTGGTTTGCATTTTGGCATAAGCGCCAGCGGCACCTTGTCCGGCACTGAGTAAAATATTGCCTGTGAGATAACTGGGTGCATTGGTGATTAACTTGCCGCGAATAAAAGGATTGCCGTGCGGGTCTGATAAAAATCCAATGGCATTTTCTTTGGTAAAATGTCCAATGTTATTATCATTTGACGTCGTTGTTGATATTGTGCCGTCATCAAAAACAAACGTCAGAGAAGTCACCCAGCCTCTGACACTCACGAGATTCAAATCACCTTCGCAGTATCCGCTGACAATCATTTGTTTTAAATTCGGCACGCGCAAACCGTTGGCTGCCAAAGTATCATCAGAAAATACGATCTTAAACGGATACGGGTCTGTGACTACTCCTTTGATCGGTATACGCCCGACCAGTGCCGTCATCAATTTATCTTTGACGGCAGTGGCATTGGCCGGAATGGTGTAATACGGAATGGGTTTTTTATTTTTCTCTTCTGAATCCTTATTATCATCTAAATTATTATCATCATGAAGTGCGTTTTGTATTTTATTAGCATTTGCTGTTGAATCAGTCAAATCCGGCACTGTCGTAATCGGCTCTGAAGCATTGGGATTATTGGGAGAGATATTACCAGAACCCAAATGACCCATTTGTGATTTTAGCTGATCAATTTGTTGTGATAACGTAGATGTCGCCGTATTTTCTGAGCCTTGGAGTTTTTTTAAAATATCTGCATTCTGATTTTTAAGTGCCGTATTATCCTGAGTAATTTGTGTGACCTGCTGTTTGGTTGTGGCTAATTCTGCCGTGAGCGTATCCAAAGACTCTGCTGCGCTGTCATTACTGGCTGGATTAGATTTTTTTTGTGCGGATAATTTTTGAATCGGATTGCTATCATCAGTATTTTCTTTGTGATGCTTTTTTAATAATACAATTGCGAGAACAATAATAATAACAGCTGTTACCGCATATTTTAAAAGACTGTTGATTTTATGCGCGGCCATTGCAAACCTCTATATTATCGCCAAAGGGTTTCGATGAAACCAGAAATAAAACTGTGCTATCAGTTTTTTTATTAATCTGATTATCTGAAGAAATTAAGACACTTCTCGGGTAAAGACTAGCTGCCAGCCAATTGCCGCAAATATCTCGACCTAAGTTAATCCGTGTTTCATGCGGATATTTATTGCGTAATTCAATCGCTGTAACTGTATTATTTTGATATGTCCAGGACGCAATCGGATGCGCAAAGACTTTATCGCCATATATCAAATTTGAAACCAGATATGATGTATGCATAGGTGCGCGGACAATATCCGGTAGAGGCGGACCTATGTGTCCGCCCTGAATAGGTGCATACAATTGCTGCCAGGCAAATCGAATCAATGTCACGTAATTGTCATTATCTGATACTGGTGAATCTGATGTGTTTGAATTTTCTGTATAATCAATATTATTATTTACCGTGTTAGTTGTTAGTTTTTGTGAATTATTATTTTGTTTGGTCTGTGTAAAATCCACATGAGCTGTTGTATTGCTGGCTTTATCATCTGTCGATAAATCGATTAAAACAACCTGATTGGAATTTTCGACAGTGACATACATGCGAATATTGGAAAAACTCTTCTTGGCTGTTAAATAGATAGACTTATCATCATTGATGATTCTCAATTGATCTGTCGTCAATGCGCCTTTTAAATCAGGTGTTATTTTAGAAGGAAATATAATGCGTTTTTCTTGGTTTAATGGCAGCGAGATCGCAATCGCATCGCCTTTCCAGATGTAATGCGTATTATCATCTGCTGGAAAGTATTGTTTGAGTTTTGCCATTTCTTGGGGTGTTAGCATTAATGGGTCTGCTAATAGCTGCGTACTGAATATTGACAATAAAAGACATAGTATATATGAAGAAACTCTAAACATTTTCTTTCTCGCTAAAAATCAGTTTATCTGAGCCGCGCGCGTAAGCAAGCGTTCATGGGCTTAGAAATATCTTCGAACGCTTGCTTACGCGCGCGGCTCAGATTGTTTGTGTTAGATATATGTTTTCAATCTTACTGGCGGAGAAACAAATCCAGACAATGCCAAACCATAAGGATTATTGGATTGTGAAACATTCATGCGTACGATTTTTAAGGAATATAAAATTTCAACATCTTTGACAGGCTGACTGTTTTTGTATTCTGTCAATCGCATGGTTAAATCCACTTCCCAGGTATCGCTGCTGAGTTTTTTAATGTTTGCAGAATTAAACGCAGCACCTGTGATGCCTTGAAGATATCGCTGACGCTGCACTTGGCCTGAGTCTTTTAATACAGAAAAATCTTGTAATAAATCCGCCTTAAAATTGGGCGTGAGATATGACCAGTATGTATGAATATTTTGTTGATAATCCCGTGTACCATCTTCCGGCCAATAATTGATCTCCTGCCAGATTTCATACGCAAAGCTATATACCAGTGCATTAGGTATCGCACCTGCTTTTAAAGTTGCGCCATTGGAGATATCGGGCGGGATGTAGACGGTCATCCGCGAGGGTGCCGTCATCCATCCCATTAAACTTAAGAAACAAAAACCAAAGAGCAGATAAATAAAGCGTTTTTGTGTGGTAATAATTTGATGATCTTTATCTTCTTTTTTCCAGGCATCAAATAAGAAATTCAGATTTATCATTTTTTAATCATCTCCTTACAGACCACTTGCCCTGTCTCTGGATATAAGGCAGTTTAAATATTGATTGCTTCTTGAGAATTAACTGTCTGTAATATCCATAAGGCTTGCCGTATTTGATTCTTTGCAATCGACCTAATAGAAACCTCGTGATATGCACCAAGGACAAAATACTGACTGCAAAGCCAATCCAGGCAAAATTAAAAAACAGCCAGCTTAATAAAGATAAAATTGTGCTTGTGATTAAAAAAGTAAATCCGCCGACAAACATCATTTCGCCTAATGTGCAGTCTTTATAGATCGGCATTTTCGTGTTGATGTGATTGAGAATCATAAATTAAAAAAACTAACTTTGTGCCGGAATAATTTGATAACCTGCATATACCAAGCCAATTCCAATAGCCGCAGCGATAAGTCCCACAATCAGCATCTTAAAAAAGTGACCCAAATCCTGCTTTTCATGTGCGGTATGAAATGCTTTTAAGACAGTCCCAGCAACACTGACCAGAATTAAAGCCCCCAAGGCATAACAAACATATCCAATGACTTTAAATACTAAAGCGCCGCCAACATCTGCCCAATCGCTGCTGCTGTTGGCAATATCTTTATCCGGCGGTTTGGGTAAATCTGCCCAGACTGGTGAACTGATAAACAGGATGAGCATCATGAAGCAAAAGTCTTTAATCTTATGCCAATGTTTTTTAATCATTTTCATCATGCTTTCCAATTTAGATAAAAACTAAGACCATCATCAGTGTTACTACCAATAAAATTCTTAAAATTTTATGCGTCATGCAATCAATATCCAGATCACCATGTCTAAAATGATGGATTTCGCCATAGACACACCATGCCGCCCAGACAAAAGTCAGAGCTAGCAAAAAAGTGCGAATCAAAAGACTGATTTTGGCAGGTGAAAGTCCTGCAGCGGTTTCAAAAGCTGATAAAGCATCGCCAATGATCATGATTTATTGCTCTATGTAATCGCCTTTGATTGGCGTAACGACACGTGGCTCAATGCTGGTATCGTTTAATTTTTGTGTAACACCTGATTTAATAGCCTGAATATCTTCCAGTAAGCCATGATGCCAATTGCCATGATTATCTTTATATCGAGAATAGTGAAACTTAATCCGTGTATTGGCTGGCTGTGCTTTTTCAGCCGCGATAATCAAAGGCTGCATGGCGTCTATTTGATTTAATATTTGGGTAAGATACATTTTTTCTGTTGCATCATTTGCAAAGCAAGCTGTTGAGAAAATGCTGAGAATACAAATCCCCAGAATGAATACTTTCTGTTTCATAATACCCTCACCCTAACCCTCTCCCGTAAAGGGAGAGGGGACTATATATATTTTTTGAAATACATCGTTGCAAATTTGACAGATATCCCCAGCATCAAACTCTGCATAATAAAAATCAGCATTGGAGATATAAATATGGGAATGCTCAAATAAAAAAATAGCGGAATAAATAAACAAAAACTCATCAACAGCTTTGCTCGATGAAAAAATAATGTGCTTTCTCGTCCCGCCTGAAACTTGCGAATATCTCTGTAAACTAATCCATCTGTCGCAAAAATCATTAAACTCAACCCAAATAACGGAAAAGATTTAATAAATATTTCCAATCGACAAACAATAATATCAGTGGCGATCAGTAATAAACGCAGCGGTTCTGACGTAAAGAGATTGGCTGTGTTGTAAAGTGTTTGAAAGCCCATCAAAATACCATTCTGCTGCAAACCAGAGTAATAAAATCAGCCATGCTGCAAAGCTGATTAAACTCATTTTAATGACAATAAAAATAATCGTGCTGATCAATCCGGGTGGTTTGGGTTTTTGTGATTTTGTTGATGATTGATCAGACATTTTATTTGGGTATCACTGATTTTATTATCGATAACATCAATGCCATAGTGATTGCTGTCAAGCCCGCTGCCATTAATGTAAAGTAAAAATCTGTGCTCGAGACAGAAAGCATTCTGATAGACGCAAATAGCATACATCCGCATATACCAGCAAAAATAAGCGCGCATATTATTGCTGAAATTAGACGTCTTCTAAAGGCTTCAATGAATCCATCCCACCAAAGACTAACAATCGCAATAAAAAAATTAGCGCCTATTATTGCGGCGCTTATTGTAATCATAGAGCTGTTATCCTGAGCCATCCCCCGAAAAACATAAATAAGAGAACCAATTACGCTGCCAAACAAATAAAAAATTAATGCAAAAATAAAACATAATTTAAACTTTTCTGTCATTAGCTTTCCTATCGTATTGTATGGATTCCCGCTTTCGCGGGAATGACGTTGTAGGTCGACATATCAAACGGCTTGATCACAGGCTCGCTGGCATAAAGTCTTCCCATTGCCTGATGAAAGGCATTGTCAAATGCCAATTCTCTGGCTAATCTATCATGTTCCTGCTTTGCCGCTATTTCTGCAAAATGCTGTTGTTCTTGGGGTGTTTGAGCATTCAAACCCAATACTTCAGCGGGTGAAAGCTTCGGATACCAGCGGCCATTTTTGCCCTGCATGAGCTTTTGATATTGCGTCCATTCATCTAGGCTTATTCCCCAATCTTGTGCTTGGGTATTGGCTGTATTATTAACTTGAGTATTGTTGGGCGTGGTGTTGACAATATTATCTGCAAAAGCAGTATTCATCATAAACAATAAACCAAATAACACATAAACTTTAAATATAATTTTAGTCATCATATTATCTTTGCAAACTAACTTTGACGTATTGATCTTTGCTATTTTTGAATTCAGCAACAGCATTATCATAATCCGCGGAGACAATCTCCCAACCCGCAACAGTATCGCCAATACCCATCGGCGTAATATGATTTTGATAATCAATTGAGACATATGGTTGTTGTGAAATCACATCCACAGAAATGACTTTAAAAGGTAATTCTTTGGCATCCAGATATTCTTTGCCATTGCCGCTCTCAGCCACTAATTTTTTAAGTTCATCAATGTTTTGTTTGATCACTGTCGTTTGGGCTGTGATTTTATCGACATCAGCAGACTTTGCGGATTGATTTACAGATTTTTGAAGTGAAGACAGATTATTGCTGATATTGGATAAAGACTCTTTAAAATCCTCTGGATTCTGATTGTGATAGGAAAGCTGACTGATGGCTCTTTGGACAGTATTCAACTGAGCCGTAATAGATTGTTCTTCATGATTGCTTTTCCAGGCAAAATGCAAAAAACTAAATATAATTAATATGATCAAGATTATTGGAATAATCATCAAAATCATTTCTTTGTTTACATATTTTTTAAAGCTTTCTGAATAATTTATCATTTCTTTGGTTCCTTCTTAAATTCTGACTTAAGATGAAAATCAATAGTTCTGTTTAATGGGTCATGCACTAGAGAAAATGCGGGTCCAATCAAAGTGATTAATCCATCTTTCAATGACATCGGCCCAAAATCGCGATCAACTGTCGGTAATGGCTTGGAAAGCGTATTTTTTAAATCACTGCTCATTTTATTTTTATCCACCAAGCTATAACCGCTGAATTTCAACAGATAGTTCATCGCATCACCTATAGTCTGTACAGTCTGCGGAAATTTCACTTGCATCATCTGAGACAATAAATCTGTCTGCGCCGATGTAGGTTTATTGATTGCCGTCAAATATCGCCCAAACTGTGTCATAGAATCATCAGCCTGGGCAGAAAAAGCTGCGCACAGCAATAAGCCTGCTGCTACGGCTGCAAAGCGTTTGCACATGGATTTAACCTCAGAAAATAAAGAATACCATTCCCGTAGATCAAACAGGAATGGCAGGATAGAAATAATACTGAACTAATTAATTTATCTCAGCTTGAATCAGTCTGACTTTTCAATTCTGAGGACATTCGGCATAAGTCTTGAGATAAGCGCTCACAAAGCTGAGTAGATTCTTCAATTAGCTCCAGCAAATTCAAGAAATAATGCCGAAGCGTTTCTCCTTTAATCTGACTGAAATCAAAGCTTTCCCCCACGAGCGCAATGGATTCTGCCTGTAACAACTTGGTTTCCAATTCCGCATGGGAGTTAATATTTTCGTTTAAGTCATTGACTAATTGCGATAAAATAGGTACAGCCATAAACAATGCCTCCAAAGTCGGTTAAGGTTTGTGGTCAGCGCAAGCAGGGTATTAGTAGTACCTTGCTTGTGCGCTTTTTATTCAGGTTGGAACCTAGTGTAGCGGTCCCAAATGGAGTTTCGCAATAGGCCGGACAAAAATATTTGTTTGTCAATAATCCTTTATTTTACGGGCCGAAATCATTCCACATTCTTTTTCTAATCGCTCTTTAGCGACCAGACAATACTCGAGTTTATTATCAATCAGGACACAATGCCGTTCTGCTTGAATTGCAGCTACAGCCGTTGTTCCACTGCCTGAAAATGGATCCACAATTAAGTCATCAGGCTTGGATAATAGCTTGATAAAAAACATTGGCAATCCTACAGGATAAACGGCAGGGTGTTTTTTATTGCGCGTTTCGGGAGATAGATGCAATACATTTGTTGGAGCTACATGAGTTTTGTCTTTCCATGCATTCAAATTACGCATAAAGCCACTACCTGTTGCAGAAATTGCATCAGCAGGGTATTTGTTCATATTTTCTACCCGATATTTTGTTGCTTTACTTATAGGGATTTTTACCGCGTCCTGATTAAAATAAGGATTTTTGGTTTTGGATAAGTGGTAGACATATTCCCAGGCATCTCTTAATCGCGTCGGCCATCGTCCAGGCATACTCGTTTTTTTTGACCAGACATAATCATCAATAGAATGCCAGCCCAAAGCATTCAGACTTTGAATCGTCTGCCAGACATAACGATGCCGTACTTTATTCACTATTTTATCTTTGATATTAATGACAAGACTGGCATGCGGTTTTAAAGTTTCCCAAAAGACAGTATGAAACTGTTCAAACCACTTGGCGTAATCATCAGGATTAATACTGTCATATAAACCCTTGCGTGCATCAGCATAGGGTGGGGATGTCATCATTAAATTTGCTTGACCTTGAAATTCTTTTAATGCTTCTCTGCTGTCTCCATGAATAATCCGGCAGGTATAGCCGTTTTTGTTTTCGAGATGCCAGTTTGTCATAAGAGGGCAGCATGAATATGCAAAAACAATGGACGAAAAAAAACCGCATTTCTGCGGTTTCTGGACACAACTCTAAAGCATGACAAAATTATGTCATATTCATCTAGACGATGTCAACAGCACTACGGTAGGGTTTTATTTTGAGGCAATGCGTATGCGGCGGTGACAACAATTTTTCTTTTTTGAGGTTTCTATTTAAATCTCACCCAAAGTAGGTATTATTTTAGGGGACACACGCTTTCCAAATTCTTCCAGCCTCTACTCAGCGGCGAGGCTGGAAGAGCGATAAAACTTCTAAATTTTTCCACCCAAATAGCTGATGTTTTATTTTTTTGGGTATTTTTTGTTCGCATCATCTAATATTGCTTGAGCGCTTGTTTGCATTTCATCACGTAAAATTTTGGCATTATCATCTTCATTTTTTACTTTATCATGTAATGCAGGGCTAAAATATAATTGCTTGTGACATAGGGCTAATGAAATTGGATTGTAATTGGCGACTGCATGAACTACTTTATAAAGACCTCTTTCGTGAACATATGAACGCCACTTAATTGATAAATTGTGTGCGGCGGATCTTATAAATGCGCTACTTCTGGTTACATCAAGATGGTTTCCCGTGGTATTATTTAAAACATTTCTCAAAACCGTTGCTCCTAAATCTTCGTTGGTGGTAATAGATCTTTTGTCAAATGTATCAGTGATAATTGATGAAATTTGGGTGATTTTAGTATCAGAGGTTGTAACGGTTATCACGATTTCATCGGCTTTTGTATTTTGGTTTGCTTGATCAGCATTAATGTCAATTATCTTATTTTTTTGTATGTCAGATTCTTTAGAGATTTCTGCGTCAGTATCAGCCACAGTTTTCTTAATATTAGTTGCCACTATTTTGATTGTATCGGTAGGCTTAAATTTTCTTAATTTCGCAATCGCAGCAAGATTTTTAGGTTCATTGTCTCCCAAAAGCGATACGCCATGCCTTGGATTTGGCTTCACGTCTTGATTTTCACCCGACATTTAAATCTCCTATGTTAAGGTTACAATGAATAAAAAAATTGAAATCTATTTTTTTGAAGAAAAATTTGATTGTGTAACTCCGAGATTAGAGCCACTATGATGGATTTTATCTTTAGCTATTTGATCTTCTTTGGGCAAACTAATTTCTATAACGGATCCTCTTTTTGTGCTTTTTGGAAGAGCATCTAATTTAAATATTTTTGGACTGTAATTAATGGAAGCAGCCGAATCAACTTCCGTAATGCGGATGTTTTCACTTGGATCAATTTTACGTTTGTGATTTTTGTGATTACTCTGGCTTTGATACTCTTCTTGATGTATGGGCGAAGAAATAATGCTGTCGAGAGTGTTTTTCAACATATAATTTTCTTGGCACTTGCATTCGAGATCCATTGCCAATATATAATTTTGCTGTTGTTCGTATTGGATGTCTTTTTTCAATATATTGTTTTCATGGCATACAGCCTGAAAGTTTTTCTCCAAATCAAAAAATTTCCTTTCTAAAGAGCCGCGTTCTGATCCAGCAATCATCGTAAAAATTGCTTCGGAATTTTTTACTCTATTCTCAATTGTATCTAGCTTTTCAGCCAACTGCTTATTATTATCAAATATGCTTTTTATAGCAGCATTGTTGTGCCCTAATTCAGCTTTGAATTTTTTTCTCATATCATCTATTTTTGATTCTGTTTCATATTTTAAATCCCATATGCTTACAAGATATTCTGCCTTTTTGATTTCTATGTCTGCGTCTTCAGAAGGACATCCGCATTCAATTAATAGGTTTTTAAATATTTTTTTATCTAAAAGAAGTTGACGGAAGGTTGCACAATCTTCAGCAGTGATTTCATCATTAATTTCATGTGGCTCATCCATAAAATTTTCCCTTTCAATTAAATTAAAAAATCCTTTATTTGTTACTACTAAAAGATATTGATAGTTCAGCTTGCATTTTTCTGATTTCAATCATCATTTCATTTGCACCTTTATGATCAGGCAACTCAAGTAGTATTTTATTAACATCACGCGAGGCATCATTCCAATAATTGCGTGCCATATAATAGGTGGCTCGCAAATAAAGATGGTCAGGATGATCATAATTTAAGTCATCGATTAACCTGTTCAAATAAACAATAGATTCCTCAACAGAATCTGCAGTTATCGCTTTTTGCATAAGTGCTTTAGCTTCTTCTTCAGGGCTAATTTTTTTTGGAGTATTCAGTGGGCTATTGGTACTGCCGCTTGCAATAATAGCCGCTGGAGATAAAGGTTTTATTTCTGGGCTTTGGGTCAGCGGAATGCCTCCCGATTGAGAATTTTCATTTTTCAGCATCAATTCACCAAATGTTGCATTTGTTTCTAACGTGTTTATCATTTTAACACCTGTAATTTTTTCTAAACTATTTAATTGAATAATATTAGCTTCGACTCGTTGTTTTAGTTTCATAAGTAATTTTGAATCGCGTAATTTTATTAAACTATCAGAGCAGGTAATTGTCATATCCTGTAATTTTGAAATATCAACCTGATATTGACCAAATTCATACCCAATCTCGCCTTTTAATATTGAATCCTCATCATCAATCTTTAAGGCTATTTCGCATTCACTAAGGTAATTTGTCAATAGAAGTGAAATATTCTTTAAATTAATAGATCCCATCATAATTGGAATCCATCCACCAATTAAGAGTAGAGAGTGCAATGAGTTAAATATAGAAAGCGTCAAGCGTGTCTGAATAAAAACATGATATAGTTTTTTTATTTTATCGGCATGGAGACTTTTTGTTTTTTGCAATATTCGCATTATTCTATTTTGATTATCAAATTGTGATTTCTCTACAATATTCAAAGAAATCAAGTTGGTCTCGTTTTCATTCAGGCCGCAATGATTTTTGATTTCGCTATTTTTTTCTATTATTTCATTTTCATACTTTGTTAGCGTGTCATTTATCCATGTGGGGGATAGGCATCCTGCTTCAAATTTTAGTGAGCCGCTCAAGCAAATTCGCACGATCAAATGTCTTTTTATAATCTTTTCCCATTTAATCAAGTTGGATAAGGTGTCAGTAACAATTTTAATATTTGCATGCAGCTCTGCAGTTGTTTTTACCATTTCTTTAAGAAAATTGTTCCACTGCAAATGAGTGGTTGCAAATGCTTTACTAAACTCACTTAATTGATTCCCTTTAAAAATATTGCCAAGAATACTTGGTGTGTCCAATACGTGGCTATTGATAAGCAGACTTTGAAAATCTATTAAAGCATTGATTATTTTGGCTCCATCTCGTTTTAAATCATTGTCAATGCATAGCGCTACGCTGCATAAACGTATTAATATTTCGCGAACTAAAACATATGGCGATTGAATCAAATTTTGGTTGGTTTCAGCAGGTGTAATTCCTTGTTTTCGAATCAATTTATTAAGATAACTTACATAAGAATCTCTTAATTCGTAGGGATCAGGATCTAATGCAATGAGTATTTCAGGAAAATTTTTTTCTCTTGCGCCCATCGCATTGCCAGTTACCATTTCACCAATTTTCAATATATGTATGCTTAACCCTTTTCTATCTTTGCTGTTATCTGCGATTAATTCAGATTTAACGGCTTTATCTTCCTGGATATCACCAAGCCCATTCTGTATTAATGCTTTTTCTAAAGAGTCAAGAATTTGTTTATTTCCCGCATTAATGACGACTCGTTTTTCTGGAATTCGCTCTAACACATTTTCTCCTTAATCCGTTTTAAGAAAAATATAGTACTGAGCATAAAAGCATGCTCATACAAATAGAAGTCAAACTTTGTGATTTGAGGTAAGATTATGTATATATTCGTTCTCAAAAGAGCTTGCAATGAGTGCATTTTTTAACTTCGTATATAAAAAAGATTATCATCCAACTTTCATGTGAGTGTAAAGTTTTTTTTGCAATGATTTTTTTAGTGTATGTGTTGACGAGACTTAAATATTGTGCTGAAAAAAAATTTATTTTGAATATTTTCAAAAATATCAAGTTTTAATGTTTTGCTCTGCTGAATTACCATAGCTAATAAGGAGGGTAATTTACTGGTTGAAATTCTGAAAGCAGTTGTTATCATCAAATTTTAATTTTAACAGGGACAGTTGTCTTATGTCTATTAGCCTAAATCAACATCAATCGCAACCCGCCGGACTGTATATTCTGTCTTTTGCTGAGCTATGGGATCGCTTTAGTTATTACGGCATTCAGGCAATGCTGGTGCTGTATGTCACCAAAATATTTTTATTTTCTGACGATAAAGCGTATGGATTATATGGCGCTTTTACGGCGCTTGCTTTTGCAACCACTGTGATAGGCGGCATTCTGGCTGATCGTTTGCTTGGGTTTCGTTATTCGGTCGTCATGGGTGCGTTGCTAATTATCATCGCAAATATTTTGCTGGTTTTTGATGGGCAGCAGATGATGTATTTGGGCTTAAGTCTGATGATTTGCGGTATCGGATTATTTAAGCCCAACAATGCCAGTTTTGTAGGATTACTTTACAGTCAGCATGATCCCAGACGCGAAGCAGGATTTTCAATTTTTTACATCAGCATGAATGCCGGTGCATTGTTGGGGCCATTGGTCTATGGCTATATTGCTGTTCGTTATGGATGGCATTTAGGATTTGTGATAGGCGCTGTCGGTATGATAGTAGCGATTTTCATTTTTTTCCTGAAAGGAAAATATTTTAATGATATTAAAGAAGATATTGATTTTAAAAAAAATCCCTTATATTTGTTTTACTGCTTTTTATTAGTCACAGTAGGTTTGTTTGATGTGCTGATGCAGCATACTTATCTGTTCGGCAATTTGCTGGCTGTTACTGGCATTATGACAGTTCTGGGATTGCTGCTTCTGATGGCAAGGCTTGAAACTCCAGAACGTTTTCGCGTATCTGGCTTATGCCTTCTTTCATTTTTCTGTATTTTCTTTTTTGCCTGCTCATTGCAAACGGGATCTTCATTAACGCTTTTCATTGAGCGTAATATTGACCGCCATATTTTTGGGATACAAATTCCAACAATGATGTTTTTGTCATTAGAGCCGTTTTTCATTATATTGACGGCACCGCTTGTGGGTTATTTTTGGACTTGGCTTGGACATAAAAATTGTAATCCTGCTGCTTCGACCAAAGTGGGGTTGGGCCTATGTTTAGCAGCGATCAGTTTTTTAGTTTTTTCAATTGCCGCAACAATAGCGCCGCATCATCATTTGCCCTTATTGGGAGTTATTGTTGGAAATCTTATTTTAGGATTGGGTGAATTGTGTGTTTTACCTGTCGTGATTTCTGCTATCACTCAATTTGCTCCTCACAATTTGCGTGGTACTCTGATGGGTATTTTATTTTTAGCCCTGGCCTTTTCGGGTTATCTATCAGGCGTCATTGCAAAAATGATCAGTGATAAAAATGTAATGCAAAACAATCAAGCTAATCTGATCAATTATGCTCACGCTTTTGTGCAGGTATGTTATGTGACATTGGTCATTAGCCTATTGTTATTTTGCATTAATCCGTGGCTTAAGCGACTGTTGTATTACAAGCCAGTGCCCAGTGCATAAAATTGATTAATTTCGATCTAAAAAATAAAAATATTTTATTAAAAGATACTACAAGTAAAACAAGATGAATTGTTATTGTCGGTTGGCTGCGATATATGATGCTCCTCTTGTTGCTTATTATTACTATTGATGCCATTGGATGCAGGTTTGTAAAGAGTAGAATGAGAGGCCACACTTAGTAAGGTAGTACTTTCTTTAGGATATTTCATAGAATTCGTTGAAGTGTTTGATGAAAGCGCTCTTCTTTGATGGCCGATACTGTTATCTGCAAACATTTCTGGAGGTATTTGGTTATGGATAATAATTTCCCAACTTCCCTGCCACTCTGTGTCATTGGCTAAGTTGTTGCTCCAAGAAATAACAGTTGGTTTTCCCGAATTTGGATCGATTAATACCATTCCATTTTGCGGCTTGTTCATCAGTTCCTCTTTAGACCTCATCAATATTAACCATTCTCTTAACGTTATTCTTTGATTCTTATAGGATTCTTTTCCATGAGCACGCAACTCTGAATTAAATACATATGTTTTGTCTGGATCTACATCAATTGCTATCCAATCATAATTATTTAGACAGTCTTCACCATATTTTTCAGATAAGGAGCTGCCATTTTTAAAGGGTGCTCTAAAAAAAATTGAAGTATCCCTGTCAGCTAAACAATAACCCGTTGTACTCTCTATTCTGTTTTTTTTGCAAGTTCCGAACGGGTTTTAAGCCCATCTGAAAGAATTGCTTGCACATTACTTTTAGAAGTGTAGTGGATAATTCGAATAGATCCTGGTATTCCAGGTTTTACTATACGACATGTTTCCAGAGTCTCATATTGCTGCATCTCTTTAAACTCCTATTCTGTCTATAAAATCATTTACTATAAAGCTCGGCGGATTCAAATACGAAGTGCAACACGATGAGAAAGTAGCGGTCAAATGAAGTAGACTGGCCGCTCTGACTAGAATCGGAGTTGCCAATGAACTACACGCATTTGACCGCAGATGAAAGATATCAGATAGACGACCTTCAGCGCGAGGGTTTTTCACGAAAAGCTATAGCGGAAATAATTGGTCGATCAACATCGACGTTGTCCAGAGAGCTTCGTCGTAACAAAGGTGAGCGAGGCTGGAGACCAAGGCAAGCCCAGCTAAAGGCAACAGAGCGGCTAACTGTGCGTGGCTTAGCCAACGTTAAGCGAGCAAGCGGCGTGGCATGGAGCTATGCTAAAGAACATTTGAAAAATGACCAATGGAGCCCTGAGCAAATATCTGGGCGTCTTGAGCATGAGGACATGGAGACAATCAGCCATGAAACAATCTACCGGCGCATATTAGAAGATAAGAAATCAGGTGGAAAATTGTATACACACCTGCGTTGCAAAAAGAAGCGAAAAAAGCGATATGGGTCAGCCAGACCAGCGCGCAGCGCTATTCCAAACCGGGTAGACATAGCACAACGTCCAGCGATAGTTGAGAGCCGTAAGCGGATCGGGGACTGGGAAGGCGATACCATCATTGGCGCGCATACTGGAGGCGCTGTCATTGCGTCTATGGTTGAACGAAAGAGCCGCTACACTTGTCTAGCCAAGGCTGAAAATAAAACGACTGCCGCCGTTATTAACAGCATTAATGAGCAGATGCTGCCTATTGCTGATTTCGTACTGACGATAACTTTGGACAATGGCAGAGAGTTTTCACAGCACAAAACATTGTCTGATAAGCTTTATGCCGACGTATTTTTTGCAAAGCCTTATCACTCATGGGAGCGCGGACTCAACGAAAATACCAATGGTCTTGTTAGACAATACTTTCCAAAAAGAATTCCCTTTGATAATATCTCTAATAATGAATTACAGATTGTAGTTAAAAAATTAAATGATAGACCTCGTAAATGCTTAGATTATAAGACACCATTTGAGGTATTTAATAAATCAT
>Ga0207080_1031_pt1 | contig 34457 bp, 25 predicted proteins | sample Alteio_BWMinHeat_58_FD_153532 | JGI IMG/M metagenome (GOLD analysis project Ga0207080, IMG submission 153532) | Enriched cells from forest soil in Barre Woods Harvard Forest LTER site, Petersham, Massachusetts, United States -... | ecosystem: Environmental > Terrestrial > Soil > Temperate forest >...
CATACGCGTTCTTGAAGAGGCACCCCTCACCCGCCCATTAGGGCCACTGCCATTAAGTTAAGGGAAAGCCATCCCCGCTGGCGTCGTCCCGGGGATGAGAAATGCTAAGCGAAGCTTAGATTTCTCATAACCCGGGATCCAGGACAACAACTCATTGCGAAGCAATGGTGTAATCTCTTTCTTAAAGATCAGTTGCATTGCTACGCAATAATTAATTGGTCTGGATCCCGGACAACAAGAAGACTTGAGCTTCGCTCAAGATATTCTTGTTTCCGGGACGACCCAGGTGGTGGGCATTTTTCCTTAACTTAATGGCAGTGGGACGACCCCAACGGGGAGGGCTTTCCCCTAACTTAATGGCAGTGGCCCATTAGGGCGACCTCTCCCACAAGGGGAGAGGTGATGGTGCCACCTGTCATTTTACCAGAGAAACTATGTTTTTCCTAAGAACACATTTTCTTAAGATTAGGAAAAATAGAACTGACAATTTGCATTTCCTATCTTAATGTTTTCCTATGAATAGGAAAGATGTATTCAAGTTTTGCAAAAGTTAGTTGCAGCAGGATTCTTCAAATAGAGATTGTTTCTTGAATCTCTGGCTTTCCATAGTCGGCTGCTCCTACTTTTACAATGAGATTGTTACGAGGTGCCCAATAAGCTTTGCTATGTGTATGGCCACAAAGCACTAAAAATTCAATATCTCTATTTTCTTTCGAAATTTGTAATAGGACATCCCCTGTTGCTTTTGAAGTGAAAAAAGGAAGAAAATCATCATTGCTCATCTTTCCTTCATAGAGAGAAGCTTCCGGAAAAGGGGGCACATGGAGGGCAATAATTATTTTCTTAAGGGTTTGATTCTTAATCGCATTGATTAAATTTACTTTAAGATGGTTGGCATCCTTGTCTGCCAATTCTTGCATCTTGTCAAGCAAGGCGTATTTGCCAAGGATTTTGCTTTGAAACAAATCTGCAATCATTCGGCTATCATTCAAAGATACAAGGCTATTTGCATAATCCCCATAACGTCCATCAGCCCAAGTGTCTTGCCCTAGTAAAATGGTTTCATGACCTAAATGTTGCACTCCTGCTATGGGGAGCCAATGCAGCAATGGTTCTTGTTCTGTTAAGGCAATCATCTCTTGCCTTACCAAATCAACACTCCCATGATAGTAGTCATGATTACCGAGAACAAAGTATATTGGTATGTTAATGGCTTTTGCCATTTCTGTTAGCAAACTGGAAATAGAAGGAGCATCTGCAATATCACCAGTGATGACAACTTTGTTGCCAGAGGTTTCCTTAATTTTTTGATAAAAGCTCATTCTGTCTTCTTTATGAAGAAAATTGAGATGAGTATCTGTTAACCAAATTAATTTCATATTATACCTCTGCTTATGGAGCAGTTCTTTTGCAGTTGTCCCTCTTCAATAAGCGGCAAATCCTCTTAAACTGCAGACATTTTGAATATGCATTTCACAAATATGTTTTAACCCCTATTGTAACCGTTTCTTTGGATACAGTGTTGGAGAAACGATCCCTCTCAATCCAAGAGTTAACCTCCTCAAGGGTGGGGAGCTGCTTTTGTTGTCTGATATACCGCATAATCGTTTTCAATTGGTCTCGTGCGAAATTACAATTATTCCATCTCTCATTTATTTTGTTTTCCTCAACAAATGCGGTAGCTTGCCGAAACGCCTCAAGAGGATACGATGTAAATTCACTGATTTGAGGCCACTGTCCGGCGCTACTAAAGGGAGCTGTTCGTTTTAACCATCCGTCAACTTCATCATAATAGTCTATACCTGAAACCCAACTCTGAATGTAACGATAAGAAGGTGATTCATCCCCAAAAATTCTTTGAGCAATTTGAACCGATTTCTGTCGGATTTCAGGGCGATTAACAAATTCATAGATAACTGCCTTGTGACGCCGGTCAGCCTTTCTTGACTCACAGATGGGAACAAAGGACCTTATATAGGTTTCAATAAAATTATCATCCAATTTCATGGCTTTATAGGGCCGTTCTTCAAATGTTCCTCTAGGCGTCCATGCAGACCCTAAACGTTGTGCACAAAATTCATCAAGCTCTTGAAAGAAATGACTGTAACTATCGTTTGGAGAATAAATTTTTCGGCCCTTAAAATCTTCTAACAATGATGTGTGAGCCTTATCTCCAAAGGCTTTTATAACATCTATCAAATAAAGAAATTCATCACTAAAAATACGCGTTAATTTGTATTTTGCACAAAAACTGTCAAAAATAGCTCCTGTATCGCCTTCTTTAAATATTGATCCTATTTGTCTTGCAGCCGTTGCTACTTTACCGAACTCGTCTTTAAATACCGGAAATAAAAAAGTGCTTGTCAAGGAGTTCAAATTCCCGAGAGTTCGAGGTAGATCATCTCCGAAATGTTTAATGGAATTCAAGGATTCCAGAGCTTCAAGAGTGTTCATTGAGGGAGGAATATTTTTTACATCAGGGTCTGCCTTTCTGCTTTCGAAACACCAGTCCTCGTGAAAGAAACGGAAGAAACACTCTTCATTCGCTTTTTTTAAGAGGTCTGCGCGATTCTCTCCCAGATTTTGTATGGCCTGAAGGATTTGATCCTCTTCCCCCAATTGATACTCAGTCGCTAATTTTCGGCAGGCTTCTCTATCGAGTGATACAGGGGTCGTACGGGGAGACGGAACCCTTTGCTCTTCGGGATCCATTGCAAATCCAGCTTGCGACGTTCCCATCAATGCGGCAAGGGTCATAAGAGAGACGAGACGATATTTGATGGGTGAGTGATGCTTTAACATGTAAACCTCCAGAACATTAATACGAGAACAAGAGAGCATGAAGGTTAAAACAAATCAAGGTAAATTACTCCACGGAAGACTGCTTTTTTGATTCTATAATTTGTTCAAATTCAGAGACATCCATATCCGCGGTTAAGAGGGGGAAGGCTTCCTTACAAAGATCTTTAGAGCTTTCCCAAAGCTTTACCACGCGCAGTAGAGTTTCATTTACGTTTAATTCTGTTTTTTTCATGGTATTTGAGAGTAAACAAAGAAGATTATCATCCATTGCTCTTACTTGTTGGATGCTTTGTCTTACGTCATAAAGATTCATATCAGGTGAAATGATGCGTTGAGCCACTGCGGCGATCATTTTGAAATTTGGCCCCCAGAAATCTATATTCATCAGTAAAATGCAAATATCATCAGCATTCATTTCCGGTGTCACTAAACTTTTCACCGCCTGACATTTGTCTACATAATCACCTTCAAGATCACCTACAGCACTTAAGAGGTTGGTGACATTGTGTTCAGTCATCTCGTCTGTCATTAAAACTTTCGTTGCACGGCAAACAGTATGACGATTTTCTTTGAGCTTATTTAAGCGATTTATAAGGAAAACAATATTATCTCCACCGGTTAAGCGTTTATCATTTATGGATTTAAAATGTTTGGCAAAACCATAAGCTAACGTAAGAACTTCTAGTTTATCTATTTCTTCTGTGAAGGGAACTGAATTCCCAAAGCGAGCTATAAATGATACAAGCGGCATGAGGTCTTCTATTGCAACAGTCGTTTTTGGTCGTCTGTGTGAAGAAGGGGAAGTCTCTTCAGAATTTGGGTCCATTGCAAACCCAGCTTGAGAGAGGGTAAGGGTTATGAAAAAAAATAATAAGTGGCGCATTAACATTGTCCTCCGAAAAATTTTACAATGCCGAAGGTAGATCAGGAGTTGCAACGAAGCAAGGTAGAATAGCTGTAAAAAAGACGTCGCCTACTCATCTGACTCCTCAGCGCCTTGACTTTTCTCAAGAGCAAAACGTCCTGCAGTTCTTAAGCCAGTAGCGGCAGCGGGAGTGACTTCATTTTGCTCCGGAGGTGAACTGGGTACTGGTGTTGCATCATTCTTCTTCCTTCGGCTAGGAGAGGGAGATCTTGATGAGGGGGGAGAAAATTTAGGGACTCTCAAAGATTCTGAGGATCGCGTCAAACTAGAGATCACGTTCCCCAATGACTCAGTTAAGGAGCTCCTAGGAGACGTTGAATCCTTCTTCGGAGATCTTGGCGACCGAGGAGACTTTGGAGATTTTGAACCTGATGCCCGAGGTAACTGCAATACAGATCCTGATGAACTTATACGTTTAGGTTCAATTTTAAGTGATTTCTTAAGTGAATTTAATAGATCATTACCTCTCCGTGTTGTTGGGGGAGATGCTTTTGACAGCGAAGGAGAGGAGGGTAACGATCCAAAACCCCCATCGGATCGTGTTAATTGTGGTGATGAAAGTCCAAATGCGCTTGGAGAGCGGTCCATAAGCCAATATAACTTAGACTTTTGATCTACCTGATCCCTGTGATCATAGGCATAGCGGGCCCAGACTCCAAAATCTAATCCACAAGATGATCTATATTTATCAAATGTTTCATTGTTAAGGAGCATTTCCATGTAGGTGATGAGCAAGTCATTTTTAATTACAAAGAGTACTGAGGTTGTTGGAAATGAGGTAACCATTGTTTGAATAACTGACTTTATTTCTTTTGATTGAGCTTGCTCACTTTCTAGCAGACACAAATTCACTAAGAACATACTGCAATAGAGAGGATAAGACAGAGATAAATTTTGTTCTGACAGGGCATCCCTTTTGTGCGCATGGTAATGTTCGCGCTCATAATGAAGATCTTCGGAAGCTCTTGCATTCCTCTTTTCAGGAAGGGGTTTGTCCAGGATTCCTTTGCTTTGCTTTTCACAACACGCCAACACTTGAACAAACCTATAAAGCCTTAAGGTTGCCTCATTATAAGGTTGTGACTCTCTTTCTTTGTTATCTGTGAGCCGTTGTATCACACTTCTATCAGACTCAGTGAGATTGGCCTCAATCGATCTTTGCATAAGAACTCCGGTAAGTTGCATTCCTATACCGTATAATTCAGAGGAATCATTCGCGGTCTTATCAAGGAAAGAATCGATGCCTTTGATACATCTTTGCAAACTGCCCTCATTGCATTCTAATAAGGAAGTTTCCTCTGAAAAGAAATCGGATTTCGTGGTAAAAAAATCAGGCCTTGCGTGGTTTAGCTCTATATCTTCGTCTGTTGCAAATGTATCGTTTTCCTCACCCGCCTTTAAGCTTTGCCTCACTTCTTTTTTCTGGCTTTGATCAGCGTATTCATCCAAGGAACCTTTCTTTAACAATTCACATTTGATGCCATCACGAATGAGTTGGGTAAGATCCTTGCCTTTTTTATTGTTTTGGTTGGATTTAGGCAAAAAATCATCAGCCGTGGGCTTCATTGCAAAAGCTGTTTGGTGAGCAAAAATCAAAATAATGAAAAGTATTTTTTTTAACATAGGGTCCTCCAGAATAATACCAACTATAGAAATATTCTTTAACTTAGGACGATTTGTACTTGGAAGCAAGGATGAAATTTACTTCCTTTGAAACACCATATAGGCGCACACTTTGCCCGCTTTGAGGGCCTTTTGTTCATACCGAGTTGGTGGCCACCCTTCAGGACGTGGACCCCATGTTGAGGGATCGGGAGAGGGCGGTCCATCCAATAAGGTAAGGACGGGGTGGTGATACAGAACATCCTGAATTTGCTCTACATAAGGGGCATCATCGCTTGCGACATAGAGACGAGCGCCGCTCTTAAGTTTGGGGAGGAGTTCGTCCATAAACGGCTTGGAAATAAGACGACGAAAGTGATGGCGCTTCTTCGGCCAAGGATCAGGAAATAAAATAAAGGCGCGTTCGAAATAACCATCAGGAATTTTCTCGAGTAAAATCCTTACGTCTTCATGCCAAACTCTCACGCGACCGTAATCTTTGGGGGAAAGATGGGTCAGAAATTTTGCAACGCCATTCAGAAAGGGCTCACACCCAATCATGGAAATATCAGGGTTTTGATCGAGTTGTGCGAGCATATGCTCACCGCCGCCAAATCCAATTTCAAGCCAGACCTTTTGACTTGGAAAAAGAGCTTCCGGATTCAACTCGACAAGAGGCAGAACGTCATCATAGGCACGCTGAGACTGATCTCTCAGTTTGCGTGCTTTCCGGCGACCATAGGAACGGGGAAGGGGGTGAGGTATCATTTATAAATAAAATCCATTGATCATTAATATCATTTCTGGCATCTTCCATCTCATTACAGGAGATGACTCTGGAAAGTCCAGGGAAATCATCGCAATTATTAACAAACAAAGGGAAACAGATGTCAACGATTACCTTTTACATTCTGGCTTGTGCCGTCCTCGCCTTACTCTATGGAGCTTACGCGAGTCGTAAAGTCTTTGCGTGTCCCACCGGAACACCGCGTATGCAAGAAATCGCTGCGGCTATTCAAGAGGGAGCCAGTGCTTACCTAAACCGCCAGTATACAACCATCGCTCTTGTGGGTGTAGTTGTCGCAATTTTTCTAGGGGCTGTGCTCGGGAAATATTCTGCGATTGGATTCGTCACAGGTGCGTTTTTATCCGGTATCGCAGGATACATCGGCATGAATGTCTCCGTACGTGCGAACGTACGGACGGCAGAAGCGGCAAGAACGGGATTAGTACCAGCTCTTGATATTGCTTTTAAATCCGGTGCGATTACAGGGATGCTCGTGGTTGGATTGGGTCTTCTCGGTGTGACGTTGTATTACACGTACCTCCGTACGGGGGACATGGATATTCGCCACATTATGGTTGCTCTTCTGTCCTTAAGCTTTGGTGCCTCCCTTATTTCCATATTTGCGCGACTCGGTGGCGGTATCTTTACAAAAGGGGCTGACGTTGGCGCTGACCTTGTGGGTAAAATTGAAGCGGGAATTCCAGAGGATGACCCCCGTAACGCAGCCGTGATTGCTGACAACGTTGGAGATAACGTTGGAGACTGCGCAGGTATGGCGGCTGACCTTTTTGAAACCTATGTGGTGACCATTGTTGCAACCATGCAGCTTGCAGCCATTTTCTTCACAGGCGCTCTCCAAGAAACCATGCTGATCTATCCTCTCGCGATCGGAGCTGTGTGCATCATTGGATCTGTTGTCGGTACATTCTTTGTGCGTCTAGGGTCATCTCAGAACATTATGGCGGCTCTCTATAAGGGGCTTATCGTTGCGTCAGTGATTTCAGCAGGCCTCATCGTGTGGATCACAATGGAACTTGTGGGTCTTCATCAGCCTTTATCCGTTGAAGGATTATCATTCACAGGGATGAATATTCTTTACAGTGCTTTGACAGGGCTTGTTGTCACAGGTCTTCTTGTCTGGATTACTGAATATTATACAGCAACAAACTTTCGTCCTGTTCGCAGTGTTGCGGAAGCCTCCACGACAGGTCATGCGACGAATATCATCCAAGGATTGGCTGTTTCCATGGAAGCAACAGCACTCCCCGTGCTTGTCATTTGCGGAGGAATCCTTGTTTCCTTTATGAATGCAGGACTCTTTGGAATCGGGATTGCAGCAACGACGATGCTTGCCCTTGCGGGTATGATTGTGGCTCTTGATGCGTACGGTCCTGTAACGGATAACGCAGGCGGAATTGCTGAAATGGCTGATTTGCCTCCAGCCGTTCGTAAGATTACGGACGCATTGGATGCCGTCGGAAATACAACGAAGGCTGTGACAAAAGGATATGCGATTGGATCTGCGGGTCTTGCGGCCCTCGTTCTGTTTGCCGCCTACACAGAGGATTTAACGCACTATTTCCCACAGCTGAACATTCAGTTTAGGCTTCAAGATCCTTACGTTGTTGTGGGGCTTTTCATCGGTGGAATGTTGCCTTATCTCTTCGGAGCTCTTGGCCTGAAGGCTGTTGGACGAGCTGGTGCAGCAGTTGTCATCGAAGTGCGTCGCCAGTTTAAGGAAATCAAAGGGATCATGGAAGGAACGGCAAAGCCTGAATACAGCAAAGCTGTGGATCTTCTGACGAAAGCTGCGATTCGGGAAATGATTATCCCGTCAATGCTTCCCGTCCTTGCGCCCCCTGTTGTTTACTTTGTAATCCTTTGGGTTGCAGGGCAAGCTCAGGCATTCACGACTTTGGGTGCGATGCTTCTGGGAACCATTATTACGGGCCTCTTTGTGGCCATTTCAATGACCTCCGGTGGCGGCGCTTGGGATAACGCGAAGAAGTACATCGAAGATGGACACTTTGGCGGTAAAGGGTCTGAGGCTCACAAAGCGGCCGTGACAGGGGATACGGTTGGTGATCCTTACAAAGACACCGCGGGTCCTGCCGTTAACCCGATGATCAAGATCATCAACATTGTGGCGCTTCTATTGCTTGCGATGTTGGCTGGGTAAGCCTGATGAAGAGTATTCCTTTTGGCCGAGGTTAAAAGGAATACTTATCATTTCTTTATGTAAGAGCAAACTTCACTAAACTTACTACATCCTTAAATTATTTGCATTCTTAATAAAAAATGCTATATAATTAATTATAGATTATGTGTATAGGTGTTTTTATGAAGCGTTATTTTACGTTTATGACAATTTCTTTATTGGCGAGCACAGCTTCAATCAAAGCATCTGACTTTGACATCAGCATTGCAGACGTCCCAAAAATTCAAGCTAAGGCTGCAAAACTAAAAGAGAAAGTTGGGAAAACGGGTTCTCCTGAGATCGAGGCTAATGTTCAGCAAAGGCTTGCCATATTAGAAGCCGGTGCTATAGGTCTACAGGGCGATGAATATAATCGACTTAAACAAGAAGGCAAAGCTCTGAAGGAGCATGAACGCTTCCAACATGTTGTTGGATGGGGACTTGAAATTGAGAATTTAAATCAAAGACGCCAAGCCGTTGGTATGCTTACGGACTTTAAAAAATTAAGTCCTGAGGGAAAAAAAAGGGTTTTATCCATTCTCGGTCTGGAGAATCATGAAGAAAATGGAAGCCCATCTGGTTCGTCAGCTAACGCATCTACCGAACAAATAAAACTTGCGAATTCTATCATAAAAGACTTGTCCTTAAAAGGAGATGTCACATTTGATTTGTTACAGGGTCACGCTTTATTTCATCTTCTAAATGATGAAGGCTTAAACTTCCTTCTTTCTCTTTTTGATGCACCAACCGAGCTTCCTGAATTTAATGATCGCATTCGTATCTTTAACCCGACGCATATTGAGGCTGAGAATCCATCTTTAGCTGAAGCTCAACGTATTTTTGATGGAAGGCAGTTTTGGCGCTACAACGTTAGAGGAGATGGAGATTGCCTCTGTTATTCTCTACAAATGCCCCGAAATGAACTTCTTGATGCAATCATTGCTGCAGGCAGAGGGAACACACCCGAGGCTCTTAAAATGCGTCAGATTGTCATGACCATACTTCCTGATCCCCATCTGCTACTTACCAACCCTGATTTCTATGTTGCAAATGAAATTAATGAGGCTCAAGTCGTGAATGAAGATAATTTTGTAAACTTAATAATGGGTTACAAAAACAATATGGAATATATTCCCACAGAAGTTGCACTGGCTTGGGGATTCCTAACGAACACGAATGTATATTTGTGGCGGTTTTTTCCTGGTGAAAATCAAGAGCGACAGATGACCCTCATGGGTTTTTATAGGGCAGGTGATGCAGCTAAATCACTTCATGTTGGTTATGGAGGACTTCACTTTCAACGATTAGTTCTAGATGGGACTGACTCAACTGAAGCAGAACGTCAGCTTGGATATGCAATTGAAAGCCATGTATTTGATGACTCTGGCATCACATCCTTCGTCGATCCTAACACGGTTAAATCAGGGAGTTCCTCTGGAGGAGCCTCGGGTGAAAAGGATTTAAAGAAAATAAGTGAGGATGTTGGTGAGAAAGTATTAGAACGAATAAAAACTCTTTTGGTTTCAAAAGAACGTATCACACCCCAAGAAGTGGTTGAAGAAGTTCTAAAAGGGTATAAGACTATTAATCAGAATGAGGAAGAAATCATCAAAGCTGCTGTGCTCGCGAACTTCGATAATTTATCCATGCGGGCTCGAGAAGAATTAGCTGAAAATAAATCTGCTCCCAAAGTACAAGGAGAATTTGAACCTAGAGAGGTGTATCACTTTTCTCTAGGAAAAATTAATGTCTATAGGGCAGGAATAGAAAATACAAAACAATATCCTGAAGTTTCAATTCCACAAATGCCTGTTATTCATCCCTATAGTATATTAGATGAAGAATCAGCACGTAAGAATCTTGGACTTCCGGTCTACTTATATGCAGCTCGTTTAACCCCTCAGGAGTTAACAATTCTTCCTAACGGCAATCAAGTGACTCAAATTCTCGAGAAAAGGGGTATAAAGCCTGAAAATATTGAAGTTTTCCTTGATGTACAAGATGATCCCTGGCAAGGGATAAATCGATTGTTACGACCCCAGTATTGGGTTTGGCCTGATGCTCCCAGCAAATTTACTGAAGATTTCTATTCAAAGAATTCTCGTATTGAAGCAGCGATTGTATCACAAAGCGGACACAAGCTTATTGATCCTAAAACAAAGAAGCTTAAGCAAAATGGTGAGTTTGTCGCCGAAGATATTAGTATCCATAATTCTCCTAGACCCATTCTAAATGCGAAGGAAGAGGTGGTTGGCTTTGCAAAAACAAAGAATGCGGCTGGAAAGGAAGTTCATATTCTCGAAGATGATACAATTATCTCTTCTGGTAATTCTTTAGTTGTTCAGGGGATTCAGGATAATGCAAGAAACCTGTTCTATTCTATTGTTATCGGGCCTTCTAAAAAGGTTGCCGTAACTTTGCATGTCGTGCTGAGTGATGCTGATGTTGATTTACTGGGTAAGAAACGCCCAAAATCACCTCAAGATCTCTTAAAGATTATAGGCGAAGTTGAGCAAGATAAACCGGCTCTAAAACAAATTAAATTGGATTTTAAAACAGCTATTGATCCACGTGTGGAACTTGAAGGAATGTCTGTTCCTGAAGGATGGGGAACTTGGTCAGATGGAAAGGAAGCCAAGTTTACATTTGATGAAGATTTGCCAAAGAATTTTAAACTAACATTCACTGCTTTTGCATATGACCTCAATGCAGGTAAAGATTTTGAAATCAAGATTGGAAGTGAAGTAAAAAAGTTTAAACTTTCCTCTTCCATGCAAACAAATACTTTAAATATCAATAATATCGATAGTAAAGATACTTTCACAATTGTTGTTCCTGAACCGACTGTCCCTGCGGGAGGAAACAGACAACTTGGTTTTGGGTTAGCCGATTTAAATATAGAAGAAATCAGTTTAGATAAGAATATCGATTTCAAAAAAGATCTACTTGAGGATATTAAGTTCACTGGTTTATCTGTTAAAGAGCCACATGGACGTTGGTCGGATGGGAAGACTGTTAAAATATCTTTGCCAGAGGCGCTCCCTAAAGCATTTACCTTGACGCTGAATGCAGGCGCTTATCCTACAAACGTTCGGAAAGATGTTATTGTAACAGTGGGTAAGGAAGTTAAGAAATTTCGCCTTGAGGCAACGGCGCGCACGCTCTCTATTGATTTTACCAACAACTCGACTCTAGAACGTGATATAACCTTTACTGTTCCTTCTCCAACTGAGCTAAAAGCGGGTGACAGGAAGTTAGGAATTTACTTTGCTGAGCTAAAAATCAAAGGGAAATAATCTCCTGTTGTTTAATAGCTATGGATCATTATTTATTATGGCAGTATTATTTTAAAAAATAACTTCACAAAGTCTTGACAATCGTATAAAAGACATTATTTGATATTTACAAGCGCATTCTTTTGAGGGTACTTACTATGTTTGGTAAAAAGGTTTCAGTTTTTACGGTTCTTTTGTTAACTTCTTCTTGTTTTGTAAGCAACACACTTACCTCTGCCGGAGGGGGAAGCAAGAGCATTATTAAAAGAGATAAAGATATTCTCGATACCTATACTGACGGCCGAGCACAGATCATCAAAGTAAAATCACAAAAGTATGCCGACAAGAAACGTTTGTCTGACAAAGGTGATCTCGTCGATCATATGGGTGTCGTGAGACGTCGATTTTTTACCAGACCTGATGGTAATTGTTTCTTTTGGGGAGTGGGTCTACCTCGTCAGGAAGCTGTTGATTTGTTGCTGCAAAATTCAGGGGTTGTTGCCATTAGAACTTTGGCTGCCCAGGAAATCTATGATGAATTTATAGCTAACAAGTTGCCAGCCATTATGAAGCTGGATCCAGACTATATTCAGCTTAAAGCCCGTCATTCAGCTCAGAATATTGCTTTGCACAGTAGACAGCAAGTAGAATTAGAAATAATGAACTATTGCAAACGTCAGAATATTTATGAAGATTATGTTAGGCATGCATTGTCACAATCCACAGATCATATGCTTCATCATCAAGATGCTGTTTTGAATGTTAAAACTTATTTTGTAGATGCTATAGCACACCTTAAAAATGCAAATCTTAAGATCTGGTCATATAGTGTTGATCGACAAAGGCTTGTTAAAACCCATGAATATTTCAATCGAAATGCAATTTCTACGTGGGAACTTCTTCATGAAGGAGATCACTATACGCGTCTTGTCTGTACTCACAATAATGAAAGAGGTTTAGCGGTTGCTCTTGAACGTGAAAATGAAGATTTAGAATGGCTTAAGGCTATTCGTACACAAAGCAACCTTGATAAGGTCCATGTTTTAATGGCAGCCTTGGAACTTGATAAATGTGAACGATTAATCCAATCCAATCTTTTATCAGATGCTCAGAAAGCCGCTGAGTTAAAAAAAGTAAACCGTTTGGAAAGAAAGTGGGGAGATTCTTTAAAATCCAATCCCTTATCATCTGAAAAAAAGGCAGCTTTCTATCAAATTATGCTCAACATTGCGTCCGATGAAGCTGCGGAAGTTAAGAGAATCATTGACTCTCCTCCGAGCGGGCCAACAGCATTCGATTTACAATTAGCACAAAGACTCGATGACGATGGAAAGCCCCTGCAAAGATGTGTAAAAGTCGTTGAGGATAAGAAGGCACAAGTTGTTGAGTTTCAAGGTCGTTTGCCAAGTCTCCAACAAAGGCTGCAAGCGCTAAAATGGGATGTTCGTCTTTATAATGAATGCTTGATTGATATACTCAATCAGGGTGTTTCCTTGCCTGGCGAAATCGATACATGCGATGTCCTATTGCAGTTAAGTCTCTACTTTGGTTTGCTTGTTGATAAGTATGAAGCAATGAGTAAAGATGGTAAACTCGTAGAAAGTTCAAGAGCTGCGGCTTCTGAAAATCATAAAAAGTATGTTGTTGAGAAGAAAAGATTTGGCGATGCTTTTGAGAAGCTTCAGACGACATTGTTTAAAGATATTGATTATCAGATCAGGGCTAAGAGTAAGCTAGCCGAGCAAGGCTTAGAGAAAAATTTAGCAAGAAATCTTGTCTTAACTGATACCAATACAAACCTCACAGAAAGTTTTAAGGCTTGTGAGCGTGTTGTTGGTGCGCATTGTACAGAGCTCTTAAATGCTGATCTTAAATATTTTAACCCTGTATGCTTGTCTAAAGATCCATTTTTAGAAAGAGTTTCGTCTCAGCTTCAAGCTGAAGAAGTCACAAATGCTGAGTGGAGAACAACAGTCCCCCAAAAAATTTATAAGGGAGTTCTGCACTTACTTGTTCCTGAGGAAGATAGAGAATTCGTTGAGGCAAATATAGGTCGCTTTAATCATGATGGAAATCGTCGAGCCGAAAGAGCAACACCAATTAGTTTTCAAATTGACCGTAACGGATTTCGATTAACTTCTCTAGATGGAACAAACACTAGAAACATTTATTTTATCACCGATGCTGATATTGCAGAACTAAGTCAAGAAGAGTTGAATGAAGCAGGCTGTACACATGCAGATTTGACAAGACTGTTGAGGGGTTTAATCGATAATAATAACAATATAGATGTTAATATGAGAGTCCTTCGCTTGTTGGTACCGGTGGAAGAAAGATCCTTCGTTGTAGAGAATTTGAGGAATATTCAGTACTCTCCCCCTTCTGTGAATAGAGCAGGAGAGCCAAGAAAACTGAGAACCCAATCTGAAATCATTGCCGGCTGTCAGTTAGCAGGCAAGATAATTTATTTTGTCAGTGAAGCTGAGATTAAAAGGCGAACAAAGGGTGAACTTAAGCGTGCAGATTTAATACGCATTTTCACTACATTAGAAGATGTTCTTAACCGTGTAGATACCGAATATAATCCATCAATGATTGAACAGAAGAACCTTGCAAAAAAGCGCATTAAGCGAATCATTAAAAAATTTAAAGAGAATGCCATGATGGGTGAGGGAGATCCTCTATTGCTTAAAGCTATTGGGTATGCCAAAGCAGGAACTGAATTCTGTCAAAATGAAGGCCGTTGTGTAGATGGAGTCATGTCAGCTTTGGATGTTATCGAAGCTAACTTGTTTAAATCCTCTCAATTCGCTGAAACTGAAATCAGTGAGATTTTTGCTGATTATGCTCATGACTTCTGTCAAAAATTTAGGGATCTAGTTCCCCTTTCTGATGAATGGTCAACAAACGCTCCCCAATTTGTGAAACAAATGACTTTCTTTTCATTACCTCATCGGGGGGAACCAAGAACAAGTTTTTATTGGTTGCCTGCATTAATATCTGCTCAAGTCGATAAGATATTTAAGCCGACGTTTTTAGTAGAAAAGTTTTTAAAAGGTGGAGAAGTCCGTTTAGAATATGATGTAGTCAATCATTGGGGTGGAGTCAATCGACGTGCCTCTCAAATTCAGTTGGAAGCCTTTTCAGCAGACAAGGCCATTGACCTTGTCTTTAATGCTTATACAAAGGGTCTAGTTAAAGGAGCTCCAGGAAGAATCTTAGCCTATGATACAGTCGTAGAGCTTATCAGTAGAGATTCTTTTATGGATAATCTCTTCCGTGTCTATTCAGATGCAATTTCTGAGTTGGATCCATCAACAGATGATGCTTCACAGGTTCGCTCTGACTTATTTGAAACAGTCAACGTTAACACTAACACAGGAAGAGAATTTAAAACTCAATTTAAAAGAGAGTTTTTTGACTATCTTCTTCAACGGTTAGGATACGTCATTGATCCTCGAGATCCTTGGGGAAATCAAGCATTTGCGTTTAAAAGGGCTGAAGAAGCAAAACGTGAAGCAGCTTTAAATGCACTCTGCCAACTGGGTCCTGGTTCTCTTTCTAAAGCTCCTGAAATTCATTTAGATGAAGATCATTTTGATTCAAATAGCTTTTTCTTAAATAAGGGAGGAGACTCTGACCTCCTTAAACTTGAAGGTTTTTCAGTTGAAGAAAACTGGGGAACATGGTCCGTTGGATCAGAGTCAAGCATCTTTTTCCCGAAAGATCTTCCCCCAATGTTTTCTTTGACCTTTACAGCTTGTGCTTTTGGTCCAAATGTGGGTAAAACATTCGATGTAACCGTTGGACAGGAAACAAGATCACTCGTTCTTCAAGGCGGATTTACGACTCATTCCTTGAATTTCTATCGTAACACTATGGGTTCAAACAGAGTTTTGATCAAGATTCCTCAAGCGACAAAACCAGCAGGAGGGGATAGGCTGCTCGGTATTGGACTTGAAAAAGTAAGGATTGGGGAGATATCTTCAAATATAAGTATCGATTTTAAAAAGGAAATCGAACCTTGTACTGTTACAGGCCTATCAGGCATTGAGCCTTCTTGGGGCAGATGGTCAGATTCTAAAGATGGAATTGTAAGATTTTCGTTTGTGACGCCTCTGCCGAGAGCCTTTACAGTAAATCTCAATGCTCTTGCTTACGGTCCTAATGTCGCCGGAGATATGGATGTCACTGTCGGTTCAGAGACAAAGAAAGTCCGATTTGGAGCAACCGCAACTCAAAGGACGATAATGTTTGACGCTAATAACAGTGGCGCAAATACATTGACAATAAAGGCTCCTAAGCCAACAATCCCAAAAGGTGGCAATAGATTGTTAGGAATTGGTTTGATTCATATGGATATCCAAGCGAAGAAATAAAGAATAGTATACCTCTCTTGGTTTTCGAGAGGGTTTTTTATTTTGACTTTGCTATAAGTGAGATGATAATAAAGATAATGAAATTTACTAGAGTTAATGCATTTTAACAAATAAGGATCATAAATAATGAAACTATATATTCCCTTGATAACGCTTGTTCTCCTTTCGAGTACATCCCTCGTCGAAGCTGGAAAAACCAAGGTTGAGGATTTAACTCAGGAAATTCTTGATAAAAGATTGGCTAAAGTAAAAGCTCAGAAGAATGCTAACTCTGGCAATACATCGAATGTAAAGGCGCTAGTGAAACTCGAAAAAAACATAATAGAACAAAAGAACGTCTTGAAGCAGGTGAAAGACAAAAAAGGCCAGACTCAAAGCAATATTTTGCTGGGAAAGTTAAATAGTGATTATAAAAAGATCAGGGATGAGTTGTTAGCCAGCGATATTCTCAAAAAAGTCAAAACGAATTCACCTGCTGGCGGATTGAGCGTTGGGGATGATATCTCAAATAACTCTCCTATGCCCGCTGCTTTATTGACCTCTTCTCCACCACCCGCAAGGCTGCAAGGCTCCAGCATTCGAGAAAGTGAGATATCAGCTAAAATACAGGAACTCGAAGGTATAGATTTTTCAGGTCGGACACTTTCTGAGGATGATCAGTTGAAACTCCTTAAAAGTATTCTAACTCATGTGAAATTTCGAGACCAAGCAGAGAATATTATAAGAGAGAATTTGGCTAGCTCAAAGGCTAATATACGTGACATGGCTGAAAGATCCCAACAGTTGAGTGTTCGAGAAATAGACTTACTTTTAACTCGATATCGGGCAGGCCTTATGTTTTCTGAACCTGCTGCATCCCCAGTTGCAAGTCTAGTGGTTTCTTCAGGTGCACAGAGTTCAGAAGATGATGTTTTGGAAAATCAGAGGGTTGACCTAAGAACGGCAACTTCTGTTGATCCAGTCGTACAAGGATTATCTGTTCCAGAAGGCTGGGGAACTTGGTCTACTGCGAAGGAAGTTGTCTTAACTTTTGGGAAAGTTTTACCAGAGGATTTTAAGGTGACATTCACAGCTCTTGCCTATGGTCCAAATGCAGGTAAAGATTTCGAAATGAAAGTTGGAAGTCAAACGCAGATCTTCCAGCTTACGCCTGGTTTTCAAACAGTATCATTGAATTTTAAAAATGTTTTGAATCAAAAGAGAATGACTATTGTTGTACCTGAGCCGACGATTCCAGCTGGAGGAGATAGAGAGTTAGGGATAGGATTAGTCGAATTTAATATTGAAAAATTGGATCTCTAATCGTCATCGGATCAATAGAAGGTTTGCTTCTATTGATCCATAGATGACCGAACTCTGAAATATCGCTATTCCAATAACCGTTGCCACCAGCCTTTACGCGTAGCCCCTTTTTTACGGGGTGTGGTTGACTTTACAGGTGCTGCGCCCTCTGCTTTGTTTTGTGGTGGAGGGAGTGTTTCCTGCTTTTCCATTATGGAGGCGACAGGAGCTTGAATCGGGGGTGATTCAGTGTGCCTTTCACCCTCATGGCCCTCTTCCCGTCTGTGGTGAGGTCTACGATCATATTTACGGAAGCGTTTGCGTTTTGACCGCGGTTGCCCTTCACTGACCTGATGGGATGCTTCAGGCGCTATAGGTGAAGGAACTTGTTGATCTTCACCAGCGACTTTTGTCATTGGGGGAGCTTCGTGCGTGCGAAGCGGACGAGCTTGAGGTTTTCTATCATGACGGCGCGCTCTATTGATTTGATCTCGGCCATCACGAGGAGGATGGAGGGGAGCAATCGCTTGTTCATCTTCTTTTTTAGGGTTGGCGTTGATTGCATCCTGAGTTGATGTCTCACGTTTCAGTCGAACACGTTCAATTCGATAATCCGGCGGAATAAGGGTGTCATCGCGATTGAAGCGAATAGATATATTCCAACGCGCTTCTATATCCTGAATCATTTTTCTCTTTTGATTCAAAATATAAAGAGCAATAGAGGCAGGAACATACACAATAATTTCCGTAATTTTTTGTTGAATCGCTTCTTCTTCAATCGCTCGAACAACGTGAAGGGAGGCCGATTCGACAGAACGAATCATTCCCGTTCCGCGACAAGCCGCGCACGGCAAACTTGTGGACTCAATAATATTCGGTCTCAGTCTTTGACGGGAGAGCTCAAGCAAGCCGAAGGCACTAATTTTTCCGACCTGAACGCGCGCACGGTCAGTCCGCATGGCGTCCTTCAACTTTCTTTCAACCGCTTCCACGTTACGGTGTTCATCCATGTCAATAAAGTCGATGACAACAAGTCCCGCAAGGTCTCGCAAGCGGAGTTGGCGGGCGACTTCCTCAGCCGCCTCGAGGTTCGTTTTATAAGCGGTCTCCTCGATATGACGTTCACGTGTTGCTTTTCCTGAGTTAACGTCGATGGCAACCAACGCTTCCGTCGTTCCAAAGACGATATAACCACCCGACTTTAATTGAACAACAGGGTTATGCATGGCGTCAATTTGTCTTTCAACGCCGTATCGGTGGAAGAGGGGGATTCTTTCATCCTTGTATTGCCTCACCTTTTTGACGTGACTTGGCATAAGTTTCTTGATGAATTCCTTGGCTTCCTTATAGCCTTCGTCACCTTCAATCCAGATTTCTTCTGTATCGCGATTGTAATAATCTCTGATGGCTCGTTTAATAAGGTCACTTTCTTCATAGATGAGCGAGGGAGCAATTGAATGAAGGGTCTTGTCACGGATATCGTTCCAAAGCCTCATGAGGTAATCGCTATCTCTTTTGATTTCAACCTTGCTTCGCGACATGCCCGCTGTACGGACAATAAGGGACATTGCCTCTGGCAGGTTAATCGATTCAATGATTTCACGTAAACGCTTGCGATCTGTGACGCTTGTAATTTTACGAGAAATACCGCCGCCCTTTGCTGCGTTCGGCATCAGGACGCAATAGCGGCCGGCAAGAGAGAGGTAAGTTGTAAGGGCGGCACCTTTGCCCCCGCGCTCTTCTTTAACCACTTGAACGAGCATAATCTGGCGACGCTTAACGACTTCTTGGATTTTGTATTGCCTTGAAGGGGAATGACGACGCGGGCGCCTTTGCAGTTCCTCCACATCTTCTCCGCCAAGTGTTTCGACATCTTTGTGGGGAGGTGCATCTTCTGATATTTCATCATCAATAGGTTCTTCATGGTGGGACGCTAAGATGGCCTCTCGATCCTCAACAGGAACGCGGTAATAATCAGGATGAATTTCATTAAAGGCTAAAAAGCCATGGCGGTTTCCGCCAAATTCAACGAAGGCTGCCTGAAGCGAAGGTTCAATACGAATAACCTTTGCAAGGTAAATATTGCCTTTCAATTGCTTTTTTGTCGATGTCTCAAAGTCAAATTCTTCGAGACGGTCGTTACTGACGATCGCAACCCTTGATTCTTCAGGGTGGGAGGCGTCGATTAACATTCTTGTACCCATGTCCAACTCCATAATCCTCAATCGAGGATGTTTATGGCAATCAGAAACTGTGGACGCTGCGATTAAATTACCCCATACCTCATGTTGAAAGGAAGTGAATAGGGGAAAGCTGACCCATCGGGTTTGAGAGCGAGTTGTTGTGTGTCATAATGCGTCTCAATCCTTTGTTTCTCTTTCTTGTGGTCATAAATTTCCAAATCGTCTTTGTCATAGTTTCGTCTTGCGTTTGTTTCGTTTACATTTCATCTTGGTGACTGACCAATATCCAGGGCTACATTTGCATTATGCAAGGGCCCGCGAACCACATTCATTGCACCAAGAGGCAACTTATCTTGTCAGTATAGCGGGATTTGATGTGAGGAACAATAAGTTTATTTTCTTAAATAATCTTCTTATCCCAAAGATCTTCTAAAAATTGCTTTATTGGAACAACATGAATGTGAGTACCATCAACCGTCATTAGTCTTGCTCTTGTTTCTAAACAGACGATATAAAGTTTTGTATCTGGACGCTCTTTGTGAAAAGCGATCAGACCCTTAACGTCCCTTTTTTGAATGAGCGTTGACATCTTGCTTTCGATTGCGATGTTGCCGTCGCCTAGAATGAAATCAACTTCTATGCCTGATTTTGTTCGCCAATATCGAATCGGAAAATCCAAATCATTGAGTTGTTTATAAGAATTAAGCTCATAAAACAGATAATGTTCAAAAGCATGGCCTGCTGCCGCTCCCGCAACCTCTGTGATATTACGATGAGCGAGAGCATTAGCAATCCCTACATCAAAGAAATAGAATTTAGGATGGGATGTAATAATGGTCCGACCTGGTGTTTTTGTGTAAGGATCCACAAAGGTTCCAAGAAGCATATCCGTTAGTATTTCAAAATAGGCTTTAACAGTTTTGGCATCAACAGCACAGTCTCTTCCGATGTTAGCGTAGTTTATAATTTCACCATGGCTAAAGGCCATCACATCAAGAAATCTTAAAAAAGATCTTAAATTTCTGATAGATCCTTCTTGTTGAATTTCTTGAATAAGATAATTCTTTATGTAAGCTTTGATTGACCTTTCAGCTGTTGCTGGATGGAGATAGTTAGAAGGCAGTAGACCTGTTTGAAAAATATGGACGAGATCAAAAGTAGAAAGTTCAGGAAATACAAGGGGAGTAAATGAGTAAGTCCAGGCCCGCCCTCCAAGGAAGTTCGCTCCACTACGCCTTAGTTTACGAGTGCTTGATCCGCATAAGATGAAGGAAACAGGTTTCATGCTTTCAATGATGCCATGAGCTTCATCAAGGAGAATAGGTAATTTTTGAACCTCATCGATGATGACAGGTTGGCTTCTTTTATCTTCGGGTAGCAATGCAATTTCTTGACGAATTGCGTAGGGAGCTTCTAATAACTTTAGGTATACAGATGAATCGAGTAAATCATAATATAGAGAATCAGGGTAATGTTGTTTTAGGTAAGTAGACTTGCCCGCTTTTCGTGGCCCCCATAGGAACGCTGATTGGCCTTTAGGTAGATCTAAGGTTAAGTATCTTTTTATATCAGTCATTTTTTATCCTTTATAAGAAAAGATTAGAGATCTATTCCCTGAAAGTCAAGCTAAAAAGGAATAGCATTCCCGAAAAAGCAGCTTTTTCAGGAATAGCACTCCAAGAAAGTTACAATGCTTAGGTGTGGACACTCGCTCGTTTAGGGTGCATTCGCCTTATTGTGAGTTGTATTTATCTTGTATTTGACCATATAAGTACTTATATGGTAAGGTAGAGGATAGCAATACATTAGGAGTTAAGCCATGAATGCAATAACTTATACACAAGCAAGGAAAAATTTTACACAAACCATGAATCAGGTTTGTGATGATCATGCGCCGGTTATTATTACTAGACAATCTGAACGACCTGTCGTTATGATTTCCCTTGAAGATTTCAATGCTCTTGAAGAAACATTGTATTTGCTGAAGAGCCCTCGAAATGCCCAAAGACTTATCTCAGCAATGCAACGTATTGAAAAGAATGATTTCTTAAAGAAGGACTTATTAGAAGAATAAATGAGAATTCTCTTTATAAAAGAATCTTGGGAAGATTATATATATTGGCAACAAAATGATAAAATGGTCTTAAAAAGAATTAATTTGCTCATTAAAGAAATACAAAGAGATCATTTTCGAGGAATAGGAAAACCAGAACCTTTAAAACATGATATGTCTGGTTATTGGTCTCGGCGCATTGATGATCAACATAGACTTGTTTATAAAATTATAGATAGCAATATCATTATTGCTCAATGTCGTTATCATTATTAGTGAGATTCCAGTTGCCTCAGCCTGCCTTCGCCACGGCTACGTCGGGCCAATCTTCGCTGGGGACTGTGGCTTGCCAATCGAAGCTTCGAAGAAGCTGGTCGGAGCGGCGGGATTTGAACCCACGACCCCCACACCCCCAGCGTGGTGCGCTACCGGCCTGCGCTACGCTCCGAACGGCCTAACTATAAATAGTCTAGTCAGTAGAAGCAATAAGAAATCAAAGTCTGAGTACGGTAATCCAATACCGCATCATTTTTTTCAACAAACTCCTTGACATCAGAGGGTGTGTGCGATTAAACATACCTCCACGATTGGAATTTAACGAGGAGTGAAGGAAATGAAAACCTACTCAATGAAAGCCAGTGAGATTGATAAAAAATGGTACGTCGTGGATGCGACGGATCTTGTGCTTGGACGGCTCGCGTCCATCATTTCCATGTATTTGCGTGGGAAGCATAAGCCATCTTATACGGCTCACATGGATTGCGGAGATAACATTATTGTGATCAATGCTGAAAAAATACGTCTTACAGGTAAAAAACTTGATGATAAGAAGTTTTATTGGCACACAGGTCACCCCGGTGGAATTAAAGAACGGACGATGAAGCAGCTTTTAGGGGGGAAATACCCTGAAAGAGTGATTACAAAGGCTGTTGAGCGTATTATTACACGTGGTCCTTTAGGCCGTCAGCAAATGACTGGGCTCAAGGTTTATGCTGGGGCAACCCATCCTCACGAAGCTCAAACTCCACAAGTTCTCGATGTGGCTTCTATGAACCCTAAAAATAAGAGGAGTGACTAATCATGGCGAAAGTCAGTCTTGATACATTAAAATCTGCCGTTTCTGATAAAGTTGAAACAACAAACGGAACGACAGCCACTGAAGACAAAGCTCTACCAGAGCCAAAAATTGATTCACTTGGTCGTGCATATGCAACAGGAAAGCGTAAAGACGCCATTGCACGTGTTTGGATTAAACCAGGTACGGGTAAAGTGATGGTGAACGGTCGTGAAAGCACAATTTACTTTGCTCGCCCCGTTTTGCGTATGCTGATGAATCATCCTTTTGTGATTGCGAATCGTCAAGAACAGTATGACGTGACGTGCACAGTTACAGGCGGTGGACTCTCTGGACAAGCAGGGGCAGTACGCCATGGAATTAGCAAGGCGCTTACGTATTACGAGCCAGCCTTACGTCCCGTTTTGAAAAAAGAAGGCTTCCTTACACGTGATGCGCGTATTGTTGAACGTAAGAAATACGGTCACAAAAAAGCGCGTAGAAGCTTCCAGTTCTCTAAACGTTAATGAATTGTCATTGCTTCCTCCCCTTTTTGAGGGAGCAATGACACTCTAAACTAAGTAAATTCAATAAAAACTACACAAATACACACTTTTTCTTTGCTTATTTAAATAAATATGCTACTATTAAGTTATAGAGTATTTAGTTTATAGGTAAAGTCATGATGGATTACAAATTTATATCACTGTCTTTGGTAGCTCTGTCTCTTTTAAGTGGTTGCCAAGATGCGTCTCACTCAAGTGCTAATCAAGTTAAAAAGATTCCCTATACACGCGAAGAAGTTACGCTCAGTTACGCAAATGTTGTAAAGAAAGTTGCACCCGCTGTTGTGAATATTTTTGCGATTCAGCATGTAAAAATGGATCTTCCCGACACTCCCTACATGAACGATCCTTTCTTTAAACAATTATTTGAGAATTTCCACCATGGAGATGGCTATAGTAAAGAACAAAACTCACTAGGTTCAGGAGTTATCGTCAGTTCTGATGGGTATATATTGACAAATTATCATGTGATTGAAAATGCGGATGAGATTCGGATCGTTATGTCAGATAAGCGTGAATATAATGCAAAACTGTTGACGACTGACAAAAGAACAGATCTCGCTTTACTAAAAATTGAAGGACGTGGAACATTCCCTTTCTTGACAATAAGTCCTCAAGAGGATTTGGAAGTGGGGGATGTTGTCTTGGCTATTGGAAACCCCTTTGGTGTTGGGCAAACAGTAACAAATGGGATTGTGTCTGCTCTGGCAAGAAGTCAGGAAGGAATTAATGACTTTCATTCCTTTATTCAAACGGATGCGGCTATTAATCCAGGAAATTCCGGAGGAGCCCTTGTTACGACTGATGGAAGACTTGTCGGGATTAATACAGCTATTTATTCAAAAGGTGGAGGATCCCTTGGAATTGGATTTGCTATTCCAACGCCTCTGGCACTCCCAGTTATTGAAAGCGTAAATAATGGTGGACACATCATTCGCCCTTGGTTAGGACTCGAAGCAAGTCCTGTCACAAATGAGGTCATTCAAGCTTTATCCTTACCTTATCCTTATGGGGTCATTGTAAAGAAAGTTTATCCCGGAAGTCCTGCAGATAAAGCTGGCATATTGCCTGGAGACTTTATAGCAGCTATTAATGGACATGAAGTCCAAGATAAGGACTCTCTAGAATATAACGTTGCCGTGGCAAACGTCGGGAAGGATAGTGAGATTAAGATAATGAGGGATGGATCAGAAAAAATATTACCTGTGACCTTAACGGAACCTATGGGTGAAAAAGATCAACCTTCCACAACAATTAAGGATTTAAGCCCCCTGCATGGAGTTGTGCTAAAAACACTTACACCTGCTCTTGCCATTGAAATGGGTTTAAGTCCTATGAAGCAAGGCGTTGTTATCACTGACCTATTGAAGTCATCTCAAGCTAAAGAGCTCGGAATTCAACTTGGTGATATTATAGAATCTATTAATAAAAAACTCATTAAAACAACGGATGATGCGGTGGCTAATTTAAAAACAAAAGATCATGAATTCGTTCTCGTTATAAAGCGAGGTAATAAGTTTCTCACTTTGCAAGTGAGTAGCTAGGGTGTCTAATTCACCAGCGCCGCTTGCTGAACGGCTTCGTCCCCTTGAACTTGATTCTGTTATTGGCCAAAAGCATTTAATCGGACCCGGAAAACCATTAACCCGAATGGTTGAAAAAGGTCAGCTCTTTTCCATGATTTTTTGGGGCCCTCCAGGATCTGGTAAAACAACAATCGCACACATATTAGCAAAAACATGTGGTATGCCCTTTGTTTCCCTTTCAGCTATATTTTCAGGGGTGGCTGATCTGCGCAAGGTATTTGAAGGCGCCCAAAAGTCATTCGAGGAAGGGACTTCAACGCTTCTTTTTGTTGATGAAATTCACCGTTTCAATAGAGCTCAACAAGATAGCTTTTTGCCGTATGTTGAAAAGGGGATCATTACACTTGTTGGGGCGACGACTGAGAATCCATCGTTTGAGCTCAATGGAGCCCTTTTATCTCGGTGTCAGGTCTTCACGCTTCACCGATTGTCGGTTGAGGATTTGGAAGAGATTTATGGTCGCGCAGAGACTTATTTGAAAAAATCATTGCCGGTCACAACTGACGCCAAAGTCTTACTGCTTGACCTTGCCGATGGGGACGGGAGAGCCCTTCTAAACTTGATTGAGGTGATATCGGAAGAATCTCCTGCTGAGCCGTTCACCTCTCAAGGCCTATCCGAGCTTTTAATGAAACGAGCTCCTCTCTATGATAAGGCACAAGAGGGACATTATAATCTCATCAGTGCTCTCCATAAGTCGCTTCGTGGATCTGACCCAGATGCCGCTCTTTATTGGTTTGCAAGGATGTTGGAGGGGGGAGAAGATCCCCTGTATATAGGACGGCGTATGATTCGCTTTGCCGTCGAAGATATAGGCCTTGCAGATCCTCAAGCCTTAGTGCAAGCCCTGGCGGGTGTAGAAGCGTATGAGCGTTTGGGATCTCCTGAGGGAGAATTGGCTTTGGTTCAAACATTGATTTACCTCGCAACGGCACCTAAATCAAATGCCCTTTATCGAGCCTATCCTCAAGCGCTAAAGGCCGCAAAAACCTCCGGGTCACTCATGCCCCCTAAACACATTTTAAACGCTCCAACGGTGCTTATGAGACAAGAGAGCTATGGCAAGGGGTATATCTATGATCACGACACAGCAGAGGGTTTTTCAGGACAGAACTATTTTCCAGAAGAGATGGGGGAACAAGTCTTTTACGAACCGGTTGAGCGTGGTTTTGAACGTGAAATAAAGAAACGCTTGGACTATTGGGAAAAGCTTAGGTTGAAGAAGTAATCAGTAATCAGTAATCAGAAAAGATGTGGTTTTGTCACCTCTCCCCTGCGTGGGAGAGGTCGACACGAAGTGTCGGGTGAGGGGGAGATAGCACTGGAATCGAACTCGATGAAAGACAACATGCAGACCAGGAATCAAAGGACACGTGTTCTTGCAAAAAAGACCCTCACCCGCCCCTATGGGGCGACCTCTCCCACAAGGGGAGAGGTGATAGAATATTACTTCTTAAAGATGTAAATTTTACCGATTTGACCCTCTTCACCTTTTGCGGCAACGACTTTAATATTCTCAGGTTTAATCCCCATTTCAATTAAAAGTGCCTTTACTTCTTCGCCGCGATGAGCTGGATTAGCTTCGCTCACGACACTAACGATCTCAACAACATCAGTAGGGGTCTTAGCACCACGCTTAGCGGATGAAAAGAGATACCACTTTTGAGTTGGCAAATCCCGGTTTGATTCAAGTATTCCTAATGGAGAACGGCCGTTCTGAATCGTTGCGTAATCAACAATTTCGTGTGTTGGTGCTGCTGCAACAATTACAGCTGCTTTTTCAGTAGCAGGAATTCCTTGATTTTCTGCAAGTATTTCAGGCTTAGCGATAGGCGTTAACTCAATGGCTTCAGTTGGCTTAATCTCTGCAGTAACAATGGCTTCCGGAGTATTTTCTGTGAGAGGAAGCTCAGAAACAAGCGGTTGAGCAATAGGTTGTGCTTCAATGGCAACAATTTCAGCGCTCTCATGAGGCGTATTTTCAGCTATAGGATAAGATTCTCCCTCTTTTGGTGAGATATTGTGAGGCGCAGGTGTTAACGGCTGCTCTGCTTTAGCCGTGGATTCGCTTTCAACACCTTGAAGAACCTTTTGGAATTCAGTTGCCTTAGCCTCAACCGGAGACTGGTTGTCTGCAGTTTCAGCTTTTTCAGTAAAGTGAGTGCTGTCTGCAGAAACTCTTTCAAAAGAAATGAGCAAGAGAGCTACTGCAGTAGATATAATTAAAGGTTTTGTAAGTTGATTCATGATTATCCTCTTTTGTTCTTATTTATAGGAAAATGTAATTTTCAATCACAAATTACATCCGAATGCTAAGTTTAACAAGCTATAATTTTAAAACTTTCTTCGCGGGAATAAAGAACAATACAAGCGAGGATAAAGCCGCAATTCCTGCGCTGGTATAAAACATTGCTGAGGGCCCCACATGATCCCATACCCATCCAGAGACGGGGTTTGCCGTAATTAAACATATGCCGTTCACAAGGTGAAACATGCCAAATCCTGTTCCGCGGACGTTTTCAGGAGATGAATCCGCGACCAAAACAGGTAAAATACTCTGTGCAATTCCCATTTCGGCGCCCCATAATAAGACCCCTATTAAAATGATATAGATAGATCCGCCCATGGCTAAAAATATATTTGAAATGACAACAATCAAAATCCCCAAGGCCATCATAGAGCGACGCCCCATCCGATCAGAGAGAAATCCTACGGGATAGGCCGTTGCTGAGGTTGCAAAATTCTGAACAACCATAACAAGGGGAGTCAGGTGAATGTCTAGGCCGGTTTGCTCAGCTCTTATAATCAAAAAAACACCAGAGAAATTAGAGAGCATATAAAGTCCGCTTAATAACAGAACCAACCAAAACGATAAGGGTAAGCTTTTAATATCTTTAACGGAAACCAACTTTCTTTTTGTGGTGTTCTGGAATTTCTCGCTGATCGGATCCTTAACAAATATAATTAAGACGATCAATGCGATGGCGGTTGGAATTGAGCCAAGCCAAAAAACAAGAGAATAGTTATTATACGTATACCAAAGTAGAACCATTAATAATATGCCACCTACAAATGAGCCTGCTCTAGATAAGGATTCCCTTAAGCCATAGCACGCGCCCTTTATTTGTGGGGGAGCAAGGTCACCGACGAGTGCATCTCGAGGGGTTGCGTCTAGACCATTCCCAATGCGATCAAACGCCCGACCTAAAAAAACACCGCCTATATTTGAGGCAATACCAAGAAGTGGACGTGAAATTAATGCAAAAATATAGCCAATAATGATGAGTTTTTTTCTCTTATGAATATAGTCACTAACAATACCAGAAAAAAGTCGTGTAAAAAGGGCAACAGCTTCTATAAATCCTTCAAGGATTCCAATGGCAAAAACACTTGCCCCTAATGTCTTGGTCAGGAAAAGGGGGGACAGGCTAAAAACAATCACTGAAGATATCTTCATAAAAAAGGATACGCTGCCCAGGGCCCATATACTCTTTGGTATGGATGGCTGAGATACTTTTGATGAATTCATAGCGCCTTAGATATTATGTGAGAATATAGCTCACTACTTCTCATACATAAGGTAAACTGTCCAGAAATAATTACGCGAATTAAAAAGTGTAGCTTTGTGGCTAAAGTGCAACAAATGTGAAGAAAAGGGGGTTCGATTAAATAATCGGATGACTTTTGTAAAATTTGTGTTAATTTTTAGAAAATTAATAAAAATCGTTTTGATAGGGAAATATCAATGAAATCTTGGAAAACTCTATATGTACTAGCCTCAGTCGCACTTATTTCAGGGTGTGCTACCGAAACGTATTCTCCTGGATATGAAGATCATCCAAACTTGAAGGAAGCAGAAACGGCACGTGCAAGAGGTGATCTTCCTCAGGCCATTCATGACTATAGAGACATCATTAAGGAAAATCCTAAGTGTGAAAAAGCTTACTTTGGCTTAGGTATGTCGCTCCTTGATTCCAATAACATTGATGAGGCCAAAAGAACATTCGAGCAAGAGCTAGCCTTATTCTGTAATTCAGTGTGTGCATGGATAGGTATGGGCTCGGTCTATTTAGTTATCGATCAGCCAGAAAATGCGATTCATGCATTTGAGCGTGCACTTTGTTCAGATCCTCGCAACGCAAGGGCACATAACGGTCTAGGTATAGCACTGGATATGATGGGAGATCACGCAGCAGCACAAGCCAATTACAGAGCGGCGATAGAGCTGAGTGGAGGGAATGCTTCCTATGAAAGTAACCTAGGACTTTCATTAGCTCTTGGAGGAAATCCCCGGGAAGCTATTCGCATACTCGAAAGGCTTGCGTGTTCACCATGTGCTACGCCACGTGTAAGACAAAATCTATCCCTAGCTTATGGAATGGCGGGTGATATGAAGCGAGCAAAGGAAGTCGGTAAGGTTGACTTGCCTTCTGATCTTGTGAAGGACAACATAACTTATTTTGAATCTATCCAAGAAACCCAAGATAATGTTGGATTGATACCAAAAGGTCATGAGCGAGCGTTAAATTCAACTCGCAAATGGCAAGACAAATAGACAGGTAAAGCAATGATGCTTATTCTTATCCAAACCATATTTGTTACGATCAATTTGATCATTGGGTTATATGATTTTAGTTTTTATCGTATACCCAATGCATTGTTGGTTGGGATGCTTGTTCTCTATGTCATTTATGCGCCTATGTTTTTAACGATGAATACAATTATGATGTCAGCGTTAGTATGCTTAGCAACGCTTGTCGTAACGTTCGTGCTCTTTGCAACGAAATTTATCGGAGGGGGGGACGCAAAATATTTAACAGTCGCTTCTCTCTGGGTGGGGACAGCAGGAATACTTCCATTTATTTTTCTCGTAACGATAATAGGAGGTGGTTTGGCCATCGTTTATTTGGTTTTACGAAATCACGTTCAAAGATTGTCTGATGTCATTTGGATTCAAGTGCAAAAAACAGAAGAACATTTTCCAGCGCTACAATATATTTGGGCAGGAAGTGGAACAGGCCCAGAATTAGGGAAAAGAGATAACATTAGTGCGCGAATGCTGCCCTATGGGGTTGCAATTGCAATAGCTGCCATAATAATTATGGTCAATAACCCGTTAACAGTATTATAAAAGGGGATAACAGGAATGAGACTTCGAGATATAATTGGACTAGTTTTAGCGCTCGTATTGGCGATTGGAGTTGCCTTTTTAACAAGAATATTCTTGACGAAGAGCGATATTGCGCAAAAGGAAGTTACGGCACAATCCGTGGAAATTTCAAAAATTATAGTTGCTGCAAAAGATCTCAGCACTGGAACGAAAGTTAAGCCAGGCGATCTCGTATGGCAAGAGTGGCCTCAAAAATCTCTCAATCCTAGTTATATTACTGAAACAACAGGTAAAATTCAGGATTATACTGATACTGTTGTGAGAGACAGTGTATTAAAAGGGGAGCCTGTTGTCGCTGCTGACTTTGTCAAGCCAGGGGATAGAGGTGTTCTAGCTGCTATGCTCACTCCAGGGAAATATGCAATATCGATTGATATAACCCCGCAAAGTGGAAGCAGTGGACTTATATATCCAGGGGATGTTGTTGACGTTATTCTTTCTAAGAGGGTCACCCCTGAAGGAGGCTCAGAGTATGGTAGCAGTAAAACGATCGTAAGTGATGTGAAAGTGCTTGCAATGGATATTGATTTGTCAGCCCCAGCAGATAAACCTAAAACACCGCCACACGTGGCCACGCTTGAGGTTACTCAAGATCAGGCTGAAGCTATAACGGCTGCCTTGAAAGAAGGAACTCTTAGTTTGAGCTTGAAAAGCCTTCAAGACAAGCAGGCTCAGGACATTACAAATGACAAGAGTCACCCGGCTATAACCATTATGCGTGGCGACAAAAAATCTCAAATTCAAGTGCAGGAGTAGTAACAATGGCCGTAGACAGTATGCACACAAGAGACATGAACAGAGTGGGAAAAGGAACGAAGATGCAAAAGCAAACAAACAAAATAATTAGCAGCTGCCTTAAAAAGGCACAGTGCTTCCTGTATGCCATGCTTATGGTGCTGTCAACTGTACATATCGTATCAGCTGCATCCATTAATATTGAAACCAGTGGAGCTGAAATCCTAAAATTTGAACAAGCTGCATCTGAAATATTTATAGCAGATCCAACGATTGCTGACGTTCAATTAAGCAGTCCACATACGGCTTATGTTTTTGGAAAAGCACCAGGAGCAACTAAACTTTACGTCACAGATGCTAAAGGAAAGCAACTTCTAGATACAACAGTTATTGTTTCCCATAACTTAGCTCAACTCAGAGAGTTAATTTCAGCCTATGATCCGCATGATTTAATTGAAGTTAAATCAATTTCAGGGGCGATTATACTATCGGGTGTCGTTGACTCACCTAAGATTTCTGAGGAAATCCGTGCTATTTCAGAGAAGTTTCTCGCAAAAGCAGGGGTTACGGAAAAAAATTCATCAGGGACGGTCATTAACCGTATGACAGTTAAAGCGCCGACGCAGATTCAGTTGCAAGTTGTTGTAGCTGAAGTTGCTAAGAACGTTCTCAATCAATTCGGAATAAACTGGCAAGCTGTATTTACGAACGTTGGAGACCACTTCAACTTTGCAGCGTTGACAGGCAGAGCACCCTTTGCAGGTCCAAACCCATTGAATCCTGCTATGCCAGCGACGGTAACGTCATTGGGTCGACCAACATCAACGCCAGATGATGTTCAAAGTACACTTGGAGCGAACTACTTAAATAGCAACAACAATATCAACGTGGCTGTTGACCTGCTCTCACGGGATGAGTTGGTGACCATTTTAGCTAAGCCAAATCTGGTTTGTATATCAGGTGAAACAGCTACATTCTTAGCGGGTGGTGAATTCCCTTACCCAGTTCCACAGCAACAAGGTCAGGTTACGGTTGAATTCAAGCAATATGGTGTAAGCCTTGCGTTTACGCCAACTGTACTTGATGGTAACCTCATTAGTATCCGTGTAAGACCTGAGGTCAGTGAACTTGACTTCACAACGGGTTTGCGTATTCTAAACCAAGAAGTACCAGGAATTTTAACGAGAAGAGCTGAAACAACAGTTGAGCTAGCAAGTGGTGATACTTACGCCATTGCTGGGTTGATGAAAAATGATGTAGCGGCTAAAATTGATTCTCTGCCAGGATTAGGCGATTTACCAATATTAGGCCCCTTGTTTAGATCGAACAGATTTGAAAGAGGTGATACTGAGCTTGTTATTCTTGTGACGCCATATCTTGTTCAACCAACAAAGGGCAAAGAAATGCTCACTCCAACAGATGGTATGCAGTATGCATCCTTTATTGAACAAATTGTGGACCGTAAAATAGTTAAGCAAGGCGTACAAAAAGGACAAGCTCCTGCGTATGGGAGTGCAGGGGTGCGTTTGTATGGTCCAGCAGGCTTTAGCATTGAATAACCATAGGCAACAACATTAGTCAGGTGAGGAAACATGAAAATTTATAAGATAAGTGCCCTAGGACTTGCGATTTTAGCAGCGGGATGTACTGCAGAAGTTGCACAGTGGACACCTGCGGAAAGTCCTAAGGAAAACAAAGTAGAACGTGCTGTGTTTAAACTGGATGTACATTATCCGGCGCATGCAAGTGAGCTCAGTAAAGCTGAAAAGAAGAAGTTGGTTCACTTCTTGAAAGAGAAAGGATCTAACCCTTATTCAATTACTGTGACCATTGAAGAGCATGGTAGTCACAATGAGAAAAGAGTGAAAGATCTTGAAAAAGTCATTTTGCAGCATGGCGTTCCGTATGACTTGATTGAAGTTGAGGCACATGCTGGAGACTTTGAATGTGATCCAATTCAGGGTAATAAAAAGCATCATAAAGGTCACCCAGGGGGAGTCACAGTCGTCATTGAAAGATTCCTCGTGATTCCACCTTCTTGTGCAGACTTTTCTCAACAAATAGGTAATGCGAATCAAACACATGCTGGAAGTAACTTCGGTTGCGCAACAGAAGCAAACTTTGGCATGATGGTAGCAAATCCACGTGATATATTGCGGGGACGTACAACGGGTGATTATGACGGAACAGTCATGGCTGCGGGCGTAAAACGTTATCATGATGATAAGATTAAAGCTTTGATTGATACATCAACAACTGTGCCGCCAGGAAGCCAAGCAGCAACAACACCTGTTCCATCATCGTCAGGAACTTCAACTGGGGCATACTAATTAATGCCCACGACGAGTAAAGTTGATAGTGCTGATATATTAGCGTTTATTGAAGACCCGAACGATGCAGAAATCGTTCGGGATACTTTTTCTAGATTAGATTTTAAAAAAAGTGAAATAATTAATGGTGGTGTAAAAGAAGCTATTGAAGCTTTATCACATAAAAGGACAGCTAAATATTTAGTTATCGACGTATCCAAATCTGAACTTCCGATATCTGATTTAAATCGCTTAACTGAGGTTTGTGAGCCTGGTGTAGGCGTTATTGTATTGGGTAAAAAAAATGACGTTGGTCTTTATAGAGATCTAATGAAACTTGGAATATCAGATTATTTAGTGACACCCCTTTTGCCAGAGATTTTATGGCGCGCGCTAAGGTCGTTAGCCTTTGGAGAAGAAAAAAATACAGCGGGTCGAAGTAAGGTTGGCAAGATCATTGCTTTTGCAGGCTCAAGAGGCGGTGTAGGCGTTACATTTATTGCAACGAACTTTGGATCTATATTGTCAGCTGAAAAAGCAAGAAGGACGGTACTTGTAGACTTAGACCTTCATTTTGGTACTGTTTCTTTATATTGTGATTTAAAACAAAATACAGGACTTCTTGAGGCCCTTCAAAATCCAGACCGTATAGACCAAATATTTATTAACAGGTTGCTCATTCCCGTTAATGATAGATATTCTGTCATTAGTTCTGATGAATCCTTGTCTGAACAACTTACATACAATTTAGAGGGTTTAGAGACATTATTCAATCACTTAAGCAATTTATTCCATTACGTACTTGTCGACATTCCCCATCATTCTGACCAAGCGACAAAGGAAGTGATTAGTCATGCAGATATGATGGTTTTAGTTACAGATCCTACACTCCCTGGCCTTCGTGATACGAAGCGCCTCATTCAACAATTTGGAGAAGAAGGGACGGGACGTCGCGTTATTTTGGCATTGAATAAATTTGGCGTTTACGGGGAAGAAGAAATTAAACCGAACGAATTTGAAGAAACAATAAATAGAAAAATCAATCATGTGATTCATTTTGATAATGAAACACCAATGAATTGTATTAATAATGGAAAGTTACTGAATAATCAGGAAGGAACTTTAGCAAACAGTCTAAGGGATCTTGTCGATGATTTACTGGGGATACGGAAACCTGAAAAGCCAGAACATTCTTTTGGTGGTCTATTAAAAAGGTTTAAATTAAAGTAATCTTAATCTTTTGATGCATATAATAATAACATAAAGTCAAATGAGAAGGATGACAGGACAAATGGGTGTATTTGGCCGTAAGACAGGTGAAACAACAGACAAAACTGAAGAAATGAGCAGTTCTTCTCTTGGTGAGAAGAAGACATTTGCTCAAAATATGGATCTAAATGCTCAAACATCCGCACAGGGTGTTTTTAAAGTATTTAAGGCTGCAGCCTATGAAATGCTTATGGAGCGCATAGATCTTATTGCTGCAAACCAAATGACTCCTGAACAATTAAGACATGAAGTTGAGCAATTTATATTCGATTTCGCGAGTGAAA
>Ga0207080_1032_pt1 | contig 34183 bp, 35 predicted proteins | sample Alteio_BWMinHeat_58_FD_153532 | JGI IMG/M metagenome (GOLD analysis project Ga0207080, IMG submission 153532) | Enriched cells from forest soil in Barre Woods Harvard Forest LTER site, Petersham, Massachusetts, United States -... | ecosystem: Environmental > Terrestrial > Soil > Temperate forest >...
ACGAGGCCTCATGTTTAGGGATTTAGATAGCAATAGTGGGTTCCATGAATCTAATTCAAAATTTTTTATCAGCAGGTCTAGGAATGTAGGCTTATAAATTTGGCTGCGATGTTTACACAGATGAGTGAGAAGCATATAAAGGAGCTATACCAGCTGAAGTGCACTTTGCAGTAAAAAAAAGTCCGGGAAAACCAGCCTTGTTGAAAGAGTGAACTGCATTTTACGACAAAGAGTGGGGCGTCTTGTGAGGAAAACCGTTGCTTTTTCAAAAAAATTGATCAATCACGCGGGAGCTATACGATACTTCATAAACCACTACAATCTGCTGGCCTATGAGCGTTTTTAGGACGAGCTCGGGACCGTATTAGGCGGATCTAGTAAACCGCGGTCATAAAACGGAAGTGCTGTATGCTCCGCAGGATTTTCTAGACCCGCTCTTATGCGCTCACATACCCGATTGTAATAAAAAATATTTCCTTGCCTCAATGTCGCTTCCAAATCACTTCTTGCTTTTTCTTCCGCAAGCTCCTCCTGAATTTGCATTATTTGCATGTTCTCTCGAGTCAGCCGCTGTCTATCTCTTGCGATTCGTAGAGTCTCTTGCGTTCTTACTCTTTTAGCTATCGTCTCAGCATCTAACCGTCGCACTCTAAGGATCTCTCTAGGATCCCCATTCCAATAAACAAAATCTATCTCAAAGATTTTACAAAACAGCCTGTTCAATTTGAACAACGAAAAGAGGCTTGAGTCGCCACTTTTTTCTGAGGTGATTCCGAGTAAACAGACTGGCAACACAATCCCACAACTGACTCCATAAAAAAGGAGGAGGGAAGGAATTATGATAACAGGGATTACTACACAAGCAGCAAGTCCAGCCAAAGGCCCTAAAAAGCCGATCCTTTTCAAGTCGCCGGGTCCTGGTCCTTGGCACTGGCAGATGCTAACGATTAAGCTCATAGTTAAAAGAATGGGCGCGAGCCCTATTAGCAGAGAAGCCGCCACCAAAACAAGAGCTGCCTCAACGAGAGTCTCGACCAACATCGCTACAACAACTACCTCTAGGAGGGCGAATTTAATCAGAGTAACTGGAATATTAATTATTTTATTAATAACAATATTACCCGTATCAATTCTTCCAAATTGGTATAGGTCTGGCGTGTGAGCATCTATTGTTCTTGCAGATAATAAAGCGAGCATGCCACATATGTTACAATAAAATGGATTTAATTTCCACATTTTAGGCAGCGCCCTTTTGGTAGTAAAAAATTTACTACCAAAAGAGGACATGTCTCTTAATCCACCAAGACGCTTTGCCAGCTCATCACTCTTTAACAACTTCTGGGGTATAGGGAATTTGCCCTTGAATTTCACGAATTAATCCATCTGCCTGGTAGATGGTTTTAAGCGCCTCTAGGATGCCGGCGGAATGGACGCTTGTCGCCCTTCCCTGACGGCTGTCAAAGCCGTAACTCCAGATAATCGACTGGATGTTGCCATCAAAGATAATCCCCACAAACTCGCCTTTCTGATTGATCACAGGACTACCTGAGTTGCCGCCAATGATGTCGTTTGTCGTGACAAAATTAAAAGGTGTTGTCTGATTTAAGACCTCTTTTTTCGCAAGCCACCGTTCAGGAATTGTATAAGAGCCCTTATAATCGTGCTCTTTGCCCAAGGCATACAGACCTTCCATGGTGGTGATCGGTTTTACGTAAGCGCCCTTGTCTTGGTAACCGAGCATCGAACCAACAGACAGGCGTAGGGTAAAAGTCGCATCGGGATAGACCGACTCACCATAGAGGGTAAAAAGCTGCTGATTAATTGTCTCATAAGAGTCATGCATCACGCTATCGAGCTCATCTTCTCTTTGCTTACGCAATAGGCGCGCTCTGGGATCAAGTGCACGGACAAGATCAAAAAAAGGATCCTCTGTTGTGGCAATTTTTTCAGGGTGATCAAAGAGATCTGCGCGATAAGCTGGATCGTCAAGCTTTGTCTTTTGTAGCCACATCTTTATCTGTTGCTCCAAGGGAATCTCGGATCCAATCTTCTGAGCCAGCGGATTTTTGTCAGGTGAAGAGCTGAGCGCAAACCCGAGCGTCTGCAAGAGCTGCACCTGTTCTAGACTTTTATAAACAGGCTCTTCTGAGCCAAGTTTGAGTTGTAGCGTCTTTAGCTCTGCATCTTGAAACTCAGGAAGTCTTTCTGTATTAGGTTTTAGTCGCTCTTGTTCATAGCGGATGAGGAGTTTAGCGTAAGAATAGAGCTTAGAATAGTTACTACAAATCCCTTCTAGAACCATATATTCTGGATAGTAGTTCTCTGCCTTTTCTAATGCTGCGCTAAGCTTGTTAAATGGGTCTTGATTTAAGAGTTTTTCCCTTGCTGTTTTGTCTGCAATAAGTGAACCGGTATTCAAGTCATGCGACAAGGTGCGGCGTACTTTCAGAGCATTTTCGCAAGAAAAGAGGCCACAGCTTGCAATCCGCATCTCTTCTTTTCCAGTAGATGCAAATTGAGCAAATCTTTCCCTACGTTCCTCTAAAAACTTTAAAATGAGTGGCGTCTCAATATCTTTTACAAACTGCAAGTGGGCAGATGTATATAAACGAGAGGTTTTACCCGGATTGCCTGCAACAAAGAGCGGTTCATCTAAACGCGGGCCTTCATGGCTCCATTTAAGATAGTCTGTGACCTGTAGAGGCTTGTCTTGATCGTAGACACGAAAAAAGGAGATGTCGAGGTTATAGCGCGGATATTCAAAATTCTCAGCATCACCGCCAAAAAAGGCAACCTCCTCTTCAGGAGACATGACAAGGCGCACATCAGAATACCGCTTATAGAGATAGAGATGATATTTGGCTCCGCCATAAAGAGAGACCATTTCAGGCTGTAGAGAGGTCTCTTCCTGCGCTTTTTTTACAAGGAGGGCGATCCGTTTTTTTCGCGCCTGCTCTCGCTCGGACGGTGAAAGATTTTCGGATTCTTGTAGGTTAACCTGATCTGTCACATCGTGGATAGAGATGAGCTGATCAACGTAAAGAGCAGGACATTTTAACTCTTGAGAAAGCTCTTTTGCTAAAAAACCATTGTGAACAAGATTATTCTCTTGCGTCGACAGGTCATAAATTGCCTTCCTTCCGACATGGTGGTTCGTAATTAAAAGACCGTTAGAGGAGACAAATGAACCAGAACCTCCTGCACTGAGTCGTAGCGAAGCACGCTGAATAGAGGAGAGAAAGGCAGGCTCCAGCTGCACTCCATACTGTTTCTGGATCGTCTCTAAGGGAAGTTTATTAAAAGTCCACATGCCTTCTTCAGAAAAAAGAAGCGGGGTAAGAGCTAGAAATAATACCATTTGCAGGAAATAATTGCATATTTGACAAGGAGGCGGCATAAATTTTTTGGCTGGAGCAAGCGACCATTGCCATAAGGCAAGGCGCGAGCGAAGACAAAAAATTTGTTGCCTAGCTGACGTAGTCAAATATGCAATTATTTCCTGCAAATGGTATAAAGAGAGTGCGCGTTTCATAGAAAATCCTTTTTTTCCACATCATCTAGCAAAGAGGTGAAAAAAACAAGATTTATCGCTGAAGGGGTAGCTGAAGCGCCTGAATCAGCGGCTCAAGACCTTGACGGCGCAGCGCTGAGACTGCGAATAGAGTCTGTGGATCAAAAGTGTACTTTTTGCGAAACCGCTTAACTTGGAGCTCGGCCGCATCAGAATCGATTTTATTTAAGACGACAAAGAAGCGCTTCTCAAGCAAATCCTTTCGATAAGCCCCGAGCTCCTTGCGCAAGATACGAAAATCTTCAACCGGATCTCTCTCTTCCATCCCTGAAGCATCGAGCAAATAGATCAAGGTAGAGGAACGTTCAATATGCTTAAGAAAAGAGATCCCAAGACCTTTGTCCTTATGCGCGTCTTTAATAATACCGGGAATATCTGCAATCAAAGTGCGCGAATAGTCCGGGAACTGAATATAGCCAAGATTAGGATAGAGCGTTGTAAAGGGATAAGGAGCGATTTTTACCGGAACATGGGTCACCGCATGCATAAGCGTTGACTTCCCGGCATTGGGGAAGCCGACAAGGCCGACATCGGCAATCAGCTTTAACTCAAACTCGAGCTCACGCTTCTGACCCTCTGTACCTTCTGTGCAGACGTTAGGCGCTTGATGCGTGGGAGACTTAAAACAGTTATTCCCCATACCTCCACGGCCACCCTTACAAACAATCCACTCTTGCCCATCATCAGTAAAATCAAACAGGAGATCACCTGTCTTAGCATCCTTTACGAGGGTGCCACACGGGACCTTCAGTACGAGATCTTTTCCCGTTTTCCCCTGCTTCAAGCTTGATCCGCCAGCAAGACCATTTTCGGCCTGAATAATGCGATAATTGCGATAAGCTTGTAATGAAAGAACTTGAGTATCTGCTTTTAAAACGATCGACCCGCCCCTTCCTCCGTTACCTCCAGAAGGGCCCCCCTTAGGGATATACTTCTCTCTGCGCCAGGCAACAACGCCATTGCCACCACGGCCTGCAGAGAGAGATAGAACGATCGAATCAGTAAACATTAGATTATCGCCGGAAGCACGGAGACCCGCGTCTTATCGCTTTTTCGATATGTAACAATCCCATCAATGAGTGCAAAAAGAGTATCATCTCGACCAACTCCTACATTCTTCGCAGGATGCCACTTTGTTCCTCTTTGTCTGATGATAATACTTCCAGCTGTAACAAACTGTCCGCCTGTCGCTTTTACGCCAAGACGCTGTGAGTGAGAGTCTCGTCCATTTCGTGTCGAACCTTGACCTTTCTTATGTGCCATCTGCTACTCCTATCCTGCTGCAATTGCAGTAATTTTAACACGGGCATACTTCTGTCTGTGACCAACCTTACGACGAATCCCTTTGCGCTGTTTATACTTAAACGCCACAACTTTAGGACCTTTTGACTCTTGAAGCCACTCGCCATGCACGATGCATTTTGATAAATAAGGGGTTCCTAACTTCACCTCTTCTCCTTGATTGAGAAGAAGAACATTTTTGAATTCTACTTGTTCAGAAGCGGTGTCGAGTAGCTCTACGTCGATCACATCTCCCTCTTCTACTCGGTACTGCTTTCCACCGGTCTCGATAATTGCGTACATTTATCCTCCAGAACTTAAGAAAAATGGTGAGCATAAAGGAAAGTTACATCTTCGTCAACTCGAAAAATTTAAATTGAGTAGATTTTTGTTGAAACGATTTTTTAATTATATTGCATAATTAATTATTATTAATTAATGTAATGGAAAGAGGGAAAATATATGAAATCGTTAAAAAAGCGCAAAGCTTCTAAAGTAACTTTTAAAGAACATCATAAAGACACCCCTTTTCCAAAAGATGCTGAAAGAGGAAGAGCTATAGGCAACGCGAAGTATAAAGATTTAATACGTTAAGGAGAAACCTATGAAAGCAAAAAGAAAACATGTGAAAAAAACAGTTAAAAAAGCTCCAAAAAGCGCATGGCGCCGTTTTTTTGAGCGTTACTTCTAATTATTTTTTTCTACCCGGTTATGCCGGGTAGAAAAAAGCTTAAAAACTCCGCATCGGAAAAAGACGACTGAGCAAGTAAACAAGGGCGGCTGTTAACGCAATTGTAGCACCAAGGGGCCAATTGAGTTGATAGGCAATCGTTGTTCCCAAAAGTGTGAAGATCCAGCCCAGAAGGACTGCGATCCACATCATTGTTGAGAGACGATGGGTGATGCTACCGGCAATAGCCGCTGGAATTGCCAACATGCTAATAACAAGAATCGCCCCAACAATCTGAATCAGGACAACAACAGAGATCGCCACAAGCGACAGAAGAAGCAAATAGAGGCTCTTAACAGGAACCCCCTGCAGAAGCGCTTGCTCTTCATCAAAACAGATCGCTAAAAACCTCCTATGGAAAATAGCGACAAGCACTAGAACCAGAACGTCCAGTCCAAGTAACATCCACAGATCACTGCTTGAGACCCACAAAATATTCCCAAACAAAAAATTCATTAATTCGACATTGTAGCCTGGCGTTAGGGAGACAAAAACAACACCAATTGCCATCCCTGTCGACCAGATTGCTGCGATGACGGTATCTTCCCTCTCCTTATAATGGAGACGAATCCAGCCAATCAGAAGAGCTGATCCTATAGCGAAAAGAAAAGCCCCTTGAATGGGGATGAGCCACTCAATCCCATAAGAGCGTTTTAAAAAGAGAAAAAGGCCCATGCCCCCAAGGACAGAGTGAGCAATACTCCCGGCAATAAAAACAATCCTCTTAACGACAACATAGGTGCCAATCACTCCTGCTGCGATTGAGGCAAAAAGACCTGCGGCAAGCGCCATAAAAAGAAAGGAATTCATGGATGGTAGAGCCCTAAGGTAAAGTGTTGACACACTTGCGAGGGCAAATAGGACGTGATCCGTTTTTGCACACACAAGAGCGTTGAAACTCGATTGATGACAGGCGAAAGATCATGAGTCACCATCAAAATAGTCATGGTGTCTTGCAACGTCCCGAGCAGGGCATAAATCTCATCCCGCGCTTCTGGATCAATATTTGCCGTAGACTCATCTAAAAGAAGAAGCTTTGGCCGATGAACAATTGCTCGTGCAATGAGCGCGCGTTGCGCCTGTCCACCAGATAGGGTGCCAAAGGCACGATCTGCAAGATGAGAGAGCCCCACAACTTCAAGTGCTGCACGTGCAGCATCCTTACTCTCTCGCGTCACCCCACCCCAAAAGGTTCCTTGCGAAAGAAGACCTGTTAAAACAAGATCAAAAACGGAGATGGGAAACTGCTTGTCATACCGGTTGTTCTGAGGAACATAGCCGATCTTGCGCCAAAAGAGCTGCGGCTTGCTCCCCACAATCTGGATTGTGCCACATGTCGGCTCAAGAAACCCCAGAATCAGACGTAACAGCGTGGTCTTGCCTCCTCCATTGGGCCCGAAAATCGCCACCCACTCTCTTTCTCCAATGGAAAAACTTCCGGCCTCTAAAATAGACACCTTTTCGTCATAGGCAAATCCAAGATTTTTTACTTCAATCATGGAGCTGTAATAACCTCAGCAAGTCTGTCCATCATGCCAAAATAGTCAAAAGCATATGGATCGATAGAGTCTATCTTAAGCTTTAACTTATTCGCAACAAGCTCTGCGCCTTTGTTATTGTATTGCGGCTGGGTGATGACACGGCTTACGCCTCTTGCGCGCACCTCTTGGAGCATAGACACTACCTGTCGTGGCAATGGGTCTTTCCCCTCATGTTCAATCGAAAGTTGTGTCAAGCCATAGGCACGTGCAAAATAACCAAATGCCGGGTGTGACACAAGGAAGGTTGTGTTGGTATAAGGGGAGAGTCGTGCAGTTAGTCGCTTGTCAAGCGCTTGAAGGTCTGCAAGAAGACGCGTTGTATTTTCTACTATGGCCTCTTTATAGTCAGGATAGTACGCTATGAGAAGGCTCTGGATGTGCTTGACCTGTCCCATAACAATTTTAGGATCAAGCCAGACGTGACGGTCCACTGCTTCATGGCAACAGGCGTGAGAATCTTTCAAAAGCACCACGTTATCTAGTAAGTTAAGGGTAACCAACTTCTGATTCTGCTCTTTAAAGACAGACAAAACTTTTTTCTCAAACGGCTCTTCAATCCGCAACCACAAAGCTGCTCTTCCTGCCTCACCGACTTGTTTTGGCGTCGGCTCAAAAATATGGGGGTTCGACCCTGGAGGGACTAAAATCTCCATCTGAACTAAGTCTCCAGCCATGCGCTTCACAAAATAGGCGTAAGGAGCAATAGTGACCAAAACAGTCGGTTTTGCATTAACAGACACGCTTGACAAAAGAAAAATTAATAAAAGAAAAAAAGCTCCCATGGAGCCATTATTCCTCAAAACCTCTCTAAAATCTAGACAAAAAATTGTTTACAATAAAAAAGGCCTGGGCTTGCGCCCAGACCTTTTTACATCCACTCTTGCGAGGGACGTTGCGACTAGAAGTCAACTTCTATGCCGATTGTCCAACCTTGTGTGCTCAGGTCGCCACTAGCAGGTGTCGCTGTTGTGTATGACAGCGGAAGCAAAGGAGCTGGTACAGTGAGTGGTAGAGCCGTTGTAGCTGTTGTCAACGTCGATGGCGTAGATGTGTAATGGACTAGCTGGTTCTGATTGAATGCAATATGCTGTTCAAATCCGGCAAATACCGCAAAGTGGTAGCATGAGCAGTTCCAATCATAACGTAATCCAAGAGCCAAATCTGTCATCGCTTTAGTTGATCTGAAGCTATTGTCAACATCTAAGATCACAAATGAGTTTGCTTGATCGTCATCTCCCAAGAACTCTTGTTGTGTCACATTAAATCTTCCGTAGATCAGAGAAAATGCTGCATTACCGTAGACGCTCCAGCCTTCACAGAAAGTCCAATCTGTGTTAAAGCCGAATCGAATACCAACCCCAGCAAATTTGTTTTGCATATCAACATCATCAAGCAGAGTCCCTGACGGAGTGAGCGTTGATCCTGTAATACCTGTAAATGTTCCACCTGCGTAGTCAACATCAAATGTCTGATCAAGCTTCACACCGCGAAGACCAACAAACGGTCTCATTGTCAAGTATTTACTTGTGTAAAAATCACGTCCAAGCTCTACATCCACTAAATCTAAGCGCAACTTCCAGTTCGCCTCGATCGTTGTCGCTGATGGATCCACAGCTATAAGAGATGTAGCACCTGCAGCCGGAACAAGGCCAAGCCCTCCTGGAACAATTGCTGACCAGTCTGTGAAATAGGTTACATTACCAATTTCTGTGTTCGCATTATTCTGTGTAGAGGAGTTATTATGGAAGTGTGTCCATGTGACATACAAGTCCCAACCATCATGTACAAAGGTATAACCTAAGCCAAGACGGAATCCAACATCCCAATTACGATCTGGAGATACTTTATCTACATTATAAAATTGTGATGATGCAAAACCAAAACCTGCAGTCGTAGGAGTTACGTTCGCTCCTGTCTGACCACCAGTCAACACGTTCGCTGAAACTAAGTTGTTTGCAACTTGGTTTGCCGTTGCGTACTCAAGACCATCCTGAACACCTTGCCAGAAGAGAACTTCACCGCTTGCTATCATACGTGAATCATCAATGTATGGGCGCACATCTGGTGTTACGCAGCCTACTGGACATCTTTTGCAGCTTGGCTCAGTTGGGCAAACTGGTTTCTCGCAATGGCCTGAATTTGATCTGTCAGCACCTGCTGCATTGACCAGACTTGTTATAGTTAATAATGAGGCAGCCGTTGCTGTCCCAAATTTTTTCCAATCCATATAGATCCCCCTGGGTTTGGATCAGTGATAAAGTTCGTTCGACATCGTAAATAATTTTAGGATGCCTTTTAATGACCCTACTCTAATTTTTAATACGATTTCGGGTCAATAAAAAAAATAGACGCAAGCTCAATTTTTTTTACTTGACAATCCTCTCTAGAGAAAGAGGTCTAATAAGCGGAAAAAGTGAACAGGACACGGCGAACACCTTCTAACCACATCAAGGTTTGAACTGCCAGCTGTTGTAAAATAAAGAACCAGCCTGCCCATAATAGAGCAATCCCAAGAAGCGATTTAATCGCCATTCCAAGAAAGGCAATTTGCACCTGAGGAGCAAGCCTATTTGCAATACCAAGAAACATCTCAGCCATCAAAACAGCGACAAGGCATGGCGCTGCAAGCTGAATAGAAATAGCGAGAAAGCTTGTTCCTAGGTGGAGAATCAGCTGCCAAAATGGCGTTTGCAGCTGAAAAAAAAGCGGGCTTATATACTTATCGGCAGGAAGAAACGTGTAAGAATCAAAGATGCCATTCAAAAATAGCGCAAGACCATTGATCTGAAAAAAGATCAAAATCAAAATGTAGTTGTAGAGAAGCCCGATTGGGGAGGACTGATTCTGCATCGTCGGATCATTCACCTGTAAAGAGGAAGAGCCGCGTAAAAAATCGATCAAAATACCCGCGCCTTGAGCAAAATAAAATGGAATGCTAGTCAAGAATGCGATGATAAATCCAATGAGCTGCTCTTTTAGAGCAAGGGCAATAAAGCCATGACCAAGTGTTGGCGCTTCATGGGCTGTCAACATCATCTGAGGCAGAAGGACAATGGTTAATGAAACAAGCATTCCCATTTTAACCCCCTGCGGCAATTTAGCCCCAAGAAAAGGAACAATCGCTACAATGGGGCCAAGACGCATCATCCCAAGAAGAAAGATAGCCAAAACAGAAATCGGAGGCAGATGCGAGATACTTGTATAAAAAGAGAGGTAATCCCCTGTTCCTGCCATCAATAGCTTGCCCACTTAGGGAAATTGATCAAAATATTGTTTGTAAATTGAACAATTTGACCCCCAAGCCAACCTCCCATCACCATCAGCGTCACCATAACTGCAATCAGTTTAACGGTAAAAGAGAGGGTTTGTTCCTGAATTTGTGTTGCTGCTTGAAAGACGGCAACAACAAGTCCCAAAATCATACTGATGAGAATGGGCGGCCCAGAGAGAATAAGAATAAGGAGAAGCGCCTGATAAGAGAGCTGATAAACTTCTGCGGAAAACATACCCACCTCTATCTAAATGTAAGCACAAGTCCTTGAATAATCAATGTCCAGCCATCGACCATGACAATCAAAAGCAATTTTAAGGGCAAGGCAATTGTCAAAGGCGAGAGCATCATCATCCCCATAGCAAGCAAAATATTAGACGTCACAAGGTCAATGACAAAAAAAGGAAGGTAGATCAGCACCCCAATTTCAAAAGCTGCCTTTAACTGAGAGGTCATAAACGCGGGAATGATGACGATAAAATCATTGGGAGTAAGCGAAGGGCGATATTCTTCCGGGAAAGACTTGTAAGCTAGTTGATAAAAACTAGTAATATGCTTACCACTTGAATTCCTCTGTAAAAATTCTCGCAAAGGATTTTTGGCCCTATCAACGATATTCATCACATATTCCGCTGTCGGCCCGGAAATCAGTTCTGTTTGCGGCGCCTCATTTTTGATATACTCCTCCGCAGATTGATACATCGCAAGCGCTGTTGGAAACATCACATAAACGCTCATTAAAATTGCGATTCCATTTAAAACTTGACCCGGTGGCGTTTGCTGCACACCAAGAGCATTGCGCAACAGCGAAAGAACAATCACGATTTTGACATAAGATGTGAGCATCATCACAATAAACGGCAAAATAGAGAGCCCGGCAAGAACTGCAAGCTGTACTGTTAAAGGGGGTCCATGAGCCGCTTGAGGATCCGGGATCTCGGCTCCAAAAAGAGGAAAAGAGGTGAAAAGGAAGAGAAAATAGACAAAAATCCATTTTTTATTATTCATGCGATTCCGGCTTGCGATATTTATGAAATGCCTCTTCTAAAGCGCGCCATTGATCCTCAAGTCTCACATTGATAATACCCTTTTCCGTCTCAATAATAGAACTGCCAGGGGAAAGATCATCACGCTCTTGAATCGTCAAAATTTCAACCTGATCAAGCATTGCTTTTAATTGAGGTCGGTGCGCCTCTAAAACTTCTTTATCTGCTCGATTGACATAGATAACTACTTTATGACTCTGGGTTAGCGGTCCAAGAACCCGCATCACAATATTGACAATCGTTTCAGGGTTAAGATCAAGCTGCCCTGCTACAATTTTTTTTGCCGCCTTTAAAGCAAGTGGTAAGACGTGTTTTTGCATCTCTTGATGGAGCCTTTTAAGCTCCTGCTCAAAGCCAAGAATATGTTCATAAAACTCACGAAGCCCCTCGTCAAACCCTTTTTTTCTTGCAACCTGAATCTCCTCTTCACAACGCTTTTCACACTTGCGTGTTTGAGTAATCAAGTCTTCCCTTGCCTTTTCAACCACTTCTTGTGCAGAAACAAGCGTCGCATACTCCTCTTGTGGAATAATTTTTTTTCGCGTCGCCAGATGCACCTCACCTTGAAATAAAAGAGAGAAAAATTTCATGCATCCCCTCGTTTTTTAAAAATCGACTGTTTTGAAGGGAGTAAAAATAAGAGTTCTTGGATTAACGCCTTATGCGTCTCAAGAGGTTCTGGATGTGTTTGAAACTGAGAAAAAAGAGCAGCTCTTGAAACCTCAAAGCGATGGGTAAGATGCCACAGAAAACTGGGATGACTCCCGCAAAGGGCTTTTGCCAAGCGACTCATTCCCCTTTTCTGAATCAATTGACAGAGCTGCTCTTCATTTCCGTCCCAAAGAGTTAATCCCATAGGGGAAAAACGAACAGGCTCTTTTTGTTGCAGTATTTTCTTAAGATATAGATTCTGTTCCTCTGATAGAGCTTGATAAATTTTTCTCAATTTTTGCGTGTCAATAATATGGCGGATTTCAAGCGCAATATCATAAATCCCAAAAAGATCGCACAACAAATTAAGCTCTTGATTTGTCCAAGAAAGTAAGAGATTAAAAGGAGATTCTGGCAAGCATTCAACCGGGAAAACAGAATGTGATCTCAACTCATGAAGTAACTTTTTACAAACAAACTGCGATAATTTCAAACTGCAACGCGGTATCTGGACAGAAAATAAGAGCATCTGCTTAAGCCCTTCCAGCTGTTTTTGACTAAAAGCCGATAAAAAAAGACGAATATCTCCTGATGTGAGCGTACGCAAAAAAGGGGCGTAATGAGAAAAGTGGATTGCCTGCACTTCCTCTTGTAGTGTCGTTATACTCATTGTAGGATCCCCATAGCAGCGCAACTGATCTAGATCTTGCAGATCTCTTCTTGCATACTTAAGCTGTCCCTCTAACTGCTGACATGCGCCTGGGGGAAGAAGTTCCATAAGAGACCTCTGCCTCTTGTGCGGCGCTTTTTTGATCCATGCATGACAAACGATCCAAGCGGCATTGAGGCTCATCTTTTACTCCTCAGGAGGGGAATCATTCGGTTCAAATGGAATCGGGTTTAACATCTCTTTCAGCCCTTTTTTGCGCAGAATCGGATAAAACTTCCAGAGCATCCAGAAGAAAAGAAGCGCAAAGGAAATCGTTATGACAATCAGTGAAAAAAAGATTAATCGGAAACGGGTCATTGAGCCTTTATACATCACAATTGACCAGATACTGACATAATCCTTAATACTAGAAGAGAGCGGCTCCATGCGATCGCGCAAGCTAATATCAGTAAAGCGCGATCTATCGGAAATGACAGTGACATCATTAATGTCTAGCCCATTGACACTCCCAGAAACAAGACGTTTAATTTTTAAGACAAGGTGACTATTGGGATCATCTAAAACACCCTGATGCTTCACATAAACCGCAGCTGTAATTTTTTTTGCAGGTGCAGAGCCAGGACTTGTTAAAATTGTCTCTGTTGGAGGAAAAGAGAGCTGTACATCGGCATCAATAACACCATCGATTTTTAAAATAGTATTTGCAATTTGTTGTGCAAGACCTGCTTGATAGCGAACAGTCTCTTCTGTTGCAGATGACATCAAGCCTGATTTTGCAAAGAGGTCTAAAAGATTGGTCCCCTGTCTGCGTGGCAATCCATTTTGGTTCAGAATCGCCATTGCCTCAGTTGCTTGAGTCCCTGGGACGATAATATTGTAGCGCATGCCACCGCCTCCGCCACCTGGACTGCTCGAACTGTGCGGAATCTTAGTTGCGGGAATATCTCGATTGGCTAAAAATACGATAATTTCATTGGCATCCCTCTCTTCAATATCCGAAACAATATTCTGATCATTTTCACAGCTGGTCAGAAAAAAAAGAAGGGAAAAAAGAACTAAAAGTCGTTTCATCATAATGGGTTACAATAGGTAAAGTTCTAGGCTATCTGCTTTATAGCAGACTATCGACTTTGAGACTAGAAGAGAATTTGAAAAAAAGCCTTGAAGTATAAGGATTCCACTAAGATACTCGTGGTATGAGCCTATTTCGTTTTTTTAAACCTGCCGCTCTCAAACCTGAGATCGACGATCCAATTCTTGTCAAAAAACAGTATAAGTACTGGAGAATCAGAACGTTCTATTCCATGTTCATTGGCTACGCATTCTACTATTTCACACGTAAAAGCTTCACTTTTGCCATGCCTGGAATGATTCAAGAACTCGGGTTTGATAAAAGCGAACTCGGATTTCTCGCGACAATTCTCTCTCTGACCTATGGCATTAGCAAATTTGGCAGCGGCATTTTATCGGACAGATCCAATCCTCGCTACTTTATGTCTATCGGCTTGATCCTAACAGGTGTTTTTAACATCTGCTTTGGCCTTTCTAATACGCTTGTTTTATTTGCTATTTTTTGGGGGTTAAACGGATGGTTTCAAGGGTTTGGCTGGCCTCCATGCGCTCGTTACTTAACCCACTGGTACTCTCATTCGGAAAGAGGAAGTTGGTGGTCCGTTTGGAACGCTTCGCATAATATCGGCGGATTTCTCATTCCATTAATCGCCGCCGCAAGTTCCTATTATTTTGGGTGGCGTTTTGGACTATTTATCCCAGGGATTCTTTCGATTTGTGGAGGACTTTTCCTACTTAATCGCCTACGCGATACACCTCAGTCCCTTGGGTTGCCCCCAATTGAAAAATTCCGTAATGACTATACAGGAGTCTCTTCTAGGAGTGAAAATCAAGAACGGGAGCTGACAAACAAGGAAATTCTCTTTGATTATGTCCTAAAAAATCGATTCATCTGGGTCCTTGCCGCCTCCTATTTCTTCGTCTATATTGTTCGCACAGGAATTAATGACTGGAGCGCCCTTTTTCTCGTAGAGAATAAAGGATACAGTACAATTGGCGCCAATGGCTGTGTCTCTTTTTTTGAAGTTGGAGGGTTTATAGGGAGTATTTTAGCCGGATTCTGCTCAGATCGGATCTTCTCCGGCAAGCGCGGCCCTGTTAATGCGCTGTTTGCTTGTGGGATGCTTGCTGCAGTCTTTTTCTTTTGGAAATTGCCAGCCGGAAACCCCTTCTTAGATTCATGCTCTATGTTCACTATAGGCGTCTTTGTTTTTGGTCCACAAATGCTAATTGGTGTGGCAGCAGCCGAACTCTCTCATAAAAAGGCCGCTGCAACTGCGACAGGATTCATCGGCTGGTTTGCTGCGATTGGAACTGCAACAGCTGGCTACCCCCTCGGTAAAATCACTCAAGATTTTGGCTGGAACAGCTTTTTTTTCACACTTGTCAGTTGCGGACTCATCGCATCTCTACTCCTTCTCCCTCTCTGGTCGATTACAGCGACAGCTAAAGAAAAGCAAGAAGCTACAAACTAGTGCGTCTCGTCAATTGGCTTTATTTTGAGGATTTTTGTATTTTTTAGGCAATTTTCAGGGCGAAAAATGCAGCCGAATTGGGAAATTCGGCAAATTTGAGCCTTGGAAATGGACAAAGAAGACAACATCCGCAAAGTAAATGCAATTGACGACACGCCCTAACACCTTGACTTCCCAAATCGGCGTAAAAAATAGTCTTTAGCTCCACGCAAAGCGGCACTATATTGCTTAACTTTCTCTTCCCGGTTCACATCATGACGCCAAGAAAGCTGTATTTTTTTCAAAACAAGAAGTTTTGCTGTTTTGAGAAGTTTGGGAAATAAAATTATAAAAAAAAGATAGAGCCATTCTGAAAAAGGATAGTTGCGCTCAATAAAAAGGAATCTGTTACGCCAGAAGAAATAATTAGAGTGACTTTTCCCTTTAAAAGAAGCAGAGACTTTATGCCAAATACGCGCCTCTGTGCACAGCATAACAGGAAAGCCCGCACGTTTTGCGCGAAAACAAAAATCGCTCTCCTCCCAAATCAAAAAAAATTTCGACTCGAGCAGTCCAATTGCAGCAAAAACCTCCTTGCGAATCCATAATAGAGCGCCACACGCATAATCAAGCTCTGTTGTATCTGAAAATTGCCCCTCATCTTTTTCTCGATACCCAATCAAATCAAAGCCGCACTTCTTGCGATTCCATCGTCCACCAAGATGGTCAAAATGCTCTTTTTTATCGTATAGATAAATCTTGCCACCCAAAATCCCGGCCTCTTTCTGACTCATAAAGCCGAGAAGAAAAAAGGGGTCGACAACTGTATCATTATTGAGTAAAACAACAACATCAGCACCCTCTTGTAGAGCGTAACGAATTCCTACGTTGTTACCTTCTGCAAATCCGAGATTCTCACCTGTTTCAATCAGATTCACTTCAGGGAACCGCGCTTGGATAATTGGTACAGAACCGTCTGTTGAACCATTGTCAATGACAATTGTCTTAAAAGAACCGCGCGCCTCTTTAAGAGAGTCTAAACATTCAAGAGTATCTGATTTTCCATTCCAATTAAGGATTAAGACAAAAATCTTATCCGTTGAGCCGTCTGACATACGCCTCCCATCCTTTTTTGCGATAGAGCGCGGCTGCCTCTTCTGGATCTTGCGCATGGGTAATTCCACGCCCAACAATTAAAACATCTGATCCCGATTCAATAGCACTCTCTGGAGTCTTATACCTTTGGCCAAGTAGATCTTTTCCTTCTTGCAGTTGGATCCCCGGTGTCATATGGAGTAGACGCGGATCTTCGCTCAGAGATCCCATAGAAATGAACCCAATAACAAAATCAAGATTCTGCTCTGCAAGAGAGACCGCAGCACGCGTATAATCTTCTGTCAAAAAATTTCCAGAACAACTCATCTCGGCAAGAAGCAAAAGACCGTGTCCCCGATCTTTTCCGACCTTTTTTAATCCTTCAATAATTCCAGGCCCCGGCAAGATATGCGCATTGGTGATATGGCTAAAGTCTGCAATGCGATAGATCCCACCCTCATACTGCATCTGGACTGTTTGTCCAATATCTGCAAATTTACGATCCTCAAAGATTAAAAAATTTTTCCTCGTCGCAAGGGAAAGAAGCTCCTTGCGAAGATCAGGGGTAAAATCGTCGAGTAGATCAACATGGGTTTTAAGTAAAACCATGTAATCCCCTAACCTCTCTGCCAAAGCAAGAAGCTCTTGTGCACGCGTCACATCCAGCGCAATAGAGAGATTGCTCTTTTTTTCGTCCATAATCGAAAAGAGCTTCTTAGCAGCTTGATTCGTGCACGAATTTGCACGTAAGGCATTCGGTATTAATTGTTTCATAAATCTGGGATCACAAGAAGGTTTGGATGGACTTTACGGCGTAAAATTTCTTGGATTGCGCTCAAAGTTCCGCCTGTTGCTGAATGACACGTCGTACAAGCTCCCTGATACACAATGTGCACCTCACGATTGTCAATAAGCCGCACAACATTCACTCCGCCAGCATCGAGCTCCACATAAGGGCGAATTTCCAGTGCAATCACCTCTTCGACAATGCTCATCTGCTGACTCTCTGAAAGGCTCTCCCAATTAGGATACTCATACGTCTCTTCTGTTAAAACAGGCGGCGAAGCGAGAGCTTCGGTACAAGGAATGCCAGCACAAGTAAAGGCGGCACTTTCTGCAGCCATCAAAACGCGATTTAAAAGGGGCGCTGTCTCTTCTGGAAAGGCGTGTTCTCCTAATCGATCCTGCACTGCTTTATCAATCAACTCTGCCCCAATTCTTTTCGCTTGATCATAATTTTTGCGCATACAGAGCTCGCAAAAAACATCAGCAGCTCCAATCAGCGCACTTGGCCCAAAGGCTCGGAATCCAGCATCTACAATCACACCATCTTCTAAATCCACAAGCCAATAGAACATAAGAAGACTTCCCTCTGCAAGAGAACCGTCTTGACCAATCGCTAAATGAAGGTTGCGCGCATCGGCATCCTCCTGACTCCAGATTGTTGTATAGCGAGTAAAGGCGATCCGCTCACTCAATGAACGGCTATAACGCGTCCAAACAGAGGGTTGAATTAACATACCGAAATTCTCCTCAATTCGTCTGCTTTTTGAACAATCAAGGAAATGGCACGTTCTACCTCAACCTCTGTTGTCTCATAAGAGAGAGCAAATGAGACGCTAGAGCCTGCTAAAAAAGGATCCACACCAATAGCTTTTAAAGTTCCACCCATCCTCTGCACATAGCCTCTTTCGCAATTAGCGTAGAGTCCAGATTTTTGTAACAGGTATAAAAGCGCCTCGGCGCACATCCCTGGAAAAGAGATCACGCTAGAACCTGGAACTCTCCGGCTTTCTTGAAAAAGAATCTCAGCATCAGGAAATTCTCTCTGAATCCCCCTTTCAAATCGATCCCGCAAACGCGCCACCTCTGTCACCTGATGATCTGTCAGAGAAAAACTCTTCATTAAAGCCTCTGTCATCGAAACAAAAGCCGCAACATTCGGAGCTCTTTGCTGAGCTGCGGTTGAACGAAAAGGAGCCTTCCCTGAGACCCACAATCCACCGGTTCCTATCGGCGCATGTAAAACCGCTCCATCAAAGGTGAGAAAATCAACAGACAGAGCATCGAGACGAAATAAAAGTTTTCCAATTAGGTAACTGGCATCGACATGAAGACGCACCCCATGCGCTTGACACACCTCTATAAGCTCTTCAATCGGATGAATCACTCCGGTCAGCCCATTTGCCCAAGAGATGCTAACAAGAGAGGTTCGCGGCGTAATCGTTTTTTCAAGAAGCTCTGCTGTTAAATAACCCGAGGGGGAGAGAGGAGCAATTTTTTTTAAACAGCCGAGCTCTTCTAGCCGCTCTATACCCAAAACAATGGAGGGATCTTCCTGAAAAGTTGTAATAATTTGAGACTTTCCCGTATGGCGAATGTAATTGAGATAATGGGAATGTAAAAACTGAAAAACCGCATCTGCCCCACTTGAGGTAAATAGAAATTGGTGCGTCTCTTTTGCTCCAAAAAGATCGTATATTTTTTTCTGGCAACTATTGTTAAGCGCAACTAATTCTTGCCCCATTTGATGGGACGCCAAACAAGAAGCATATTGATCCTGCTGCACCTCTACCCATTTTTTAATTGCTTCTTTATGGGGACGCGTAGCCGTATGATTATCGAGATAGATCGGCTTCATGCCACATCTCCAACTCGTAACGATACAGTAGCGCCTGCCCTGTTGGGATCTCTAATTTCAAAACCTCTTCTTGATTCAGCTTTTTTAAGTACATCACAATTGCACGTAAAGAATTTCCATGAGCAGAAATCAGGACATTCTCTCCTCGTGTTAGATGAGGGATAATCTCCTCTTCTAAATAGGGGATCGTTCGCTCAGCTGTCATCTCAAGACTCTCTCCTTCAGGAGGCGCCACCTGATAACCTCGACGCCAGATCTGAACCTGTTCTTGTCCAAATTCTTTTTTCGTCTCTTCTTTATTTAAGCCTTGCAGGGTTCCATACATCCGTTCATTGAGCTGCCAAGCACACGTAACGGGGATACAATTTTTTTTTGCCTCTTCTCCATAAATTCTACTCCAGCTCTCTAATCTTCCCTCATTAGGATGTAGTATATAAGGAACTTTATCGGAGCTATGCTGACTCATGGCTAGCATCGTCGTCATCTGCGCTCGAATCAATGTTGAAGTATAAATATAATCAATTGGAATATGAGCAATTTGACGTCCGGCAGAAAGAGCCTCTTCTATCCCCTCACGGGTTAAAGGGATATCAACCCACCCTGTAAAAATATTTTTTTTATTCCACGCTGATTGTCCATGACGCAATAAAATCAGATACATCATTCCCTCCTCAAACAAGCAAAATTGCAGTATAACTCTTTTCGGGCTTTTAATTCTTGGACAATCCTGCTATACTGTTTGGCATATGAGCACCACAAAAAAAAGATTAAGCAAATTACTGGCCTCTGCAGGGGTCGCCTCTCGTAGAGCATGCGAAGATCTGATCTTTGCCGGCAAAGTCACTCTCAATGGAGAGATTGTCACTCTTCCACAAACCCTCGCCTCTTGGGACGACAGGATCTTCGTCAATGGCAAGCAGATCGCCAAAGAAGAGAGAAAAGTCTATTACATGCTAAATAAACCAACTGGCTTTATCTGTTCCAGCAAACGCATTGGCTCAAAAAAACTTGTGATCGATCTTTTTGCTCCCCTCTCAGAGAGACTCTTTACAGTAGGGCGTCTAGATCGAGACACCTCAGGTCTCATTCTCATTACAAATGATGGTCTTTTTGCTCAAAAAGTCATTCACCCCTCCTTTGGGCTGACAAAAGAATATTTAATTAAAACAAGGCAAGAGATCAGCCATGAACACCTTGTCTCGATCTCAGAGGGAGCCATGATTGAAGGCTGCTGGATTCGCCCTGTCAGCGTCACAAAAGTCCGCAAAGGAACTCTCAAAATTATTGTACAAGAAGGAAAAAAACGGGAAGTCCGTCTTCTCCTTGGCAAAGCCGACCTGGAGATCTTATCGCTCCACCGCATCCGCCTCGGTCCTCTTACTCTCGGATCTCTCCCTCTTGGGGGTTCTCGCGAGTTGACAAAAAACGAGATCCAAATTCTCTCTGAAATTTAGAGAATCTCGAGTTTTAGAAGACAATTTTCATCTGATGCGATACGATACTGTTTTTTAACAAAACCCGATATAGACTCATGCTCAACATCGCTAAATTATTCGGAAAATCACCATTCGCTCCGCTACAGACTCATATGAATAAGGTCTCTAACTGTGTTGAAAAATTGTCGAAAATCTTAGACAGCCTTGTCAAAATGGACATGGGCAAAATTGAGCGTCTTTCTCTTGACCTCTGTTCTTTAGAACATGAGGCAGATCTGACAAAAAATGACATCCGCAACCATCTACCACGTAGCATCTTCTTGCCGATTGATCGGAGCCACTTTCTGGAAATTCTCTCAATCCAGGACAGTATTGCTGATAAAGCAGAAGATATCGGTATTCTCTTAACACTGCGTCCACTACAAAGCCTCGAGAGTTTCAGCAAGGATCTTGAGCCTTTTTATAAAAAAAGCATCGACACGTTCTGGTCTGCCCGTCACATCATCCAAGAGATCGATGATCTCCTTGAATCTTCATTTGGCGGGATTGAAGCTGAAAAAGTAAAATCGATGGTCGAGCAGACTGCCTATAAAGAGCATGAGACAGACAAAATGAAACACGCCTTTCTCAAACAGCTCTTTAGTATCGGAGAGACCCTTTCCCCTCCAGATTTTTATCTTTGGCTCCGCCTAATTGAAGAAATCGGCGAACTCGCCCACCTCTCTGAGAGGCTCGCAAACCGCATTCGGATGGTGCTGGAACTTAAATGAACCTCTTGCCCAACCTCATTTGTTTGCTAAATTCGTTCTTTTCTCGCGGATTTTTGTCTTGCTCACTTGCTGACACTGAAAAGTCGGCTCCTTCGCGCGATACGAAACAAGCAGTTTCTAAAAATCGGCAAAAAAATCTCCGAATTTTTCAAACAAAGCAGTTTGCACAAGAGGTTCCATGATGGACGTTAAGTCGGTTTTAGAAATTCTGGTTCTGCTCGTCGGCTTCTACATGGCATGGAACATCGGTGCAAACGATGTCTCAAATGCAATGGGGACATCAGTAGGCTCTGGCGCTTTGACTTTAAAAAAAGCCGTTTTTATTGCAGCTATCCTTGAATTCTCCGGAGCTTTTTTTGTCGGCTCCAACGTCTCTCACACAATGCAAAGCGGGCTGATTGACACCTCTCTGTTTATCAACGATCCCATGACACTGATTCTTGGCATGTGTGCCGCTCTTTTAGGAACAAGCGTCTGGATTCAGATTGCCTCCTATTTTGGCTGGCCCGTCTCCACAACCCATGCCATTGTCGGTGCAATTCTCGGCTTTGGCGCCTTCATCGGTGGAGTCGATGCAATTCTCTGGCAAGAGGTCGGCTCTATCGCACTCAGCTGGATTGTCTCCCCTTTAATCAGCGCCATCATCTCTTATTGCATCTTCATCTTCTTGCAAAAAAAGATCCTCTTCGCAATGAATCCAACGCAAGCAACGATTCGACTGATGCCCCTTTTTGTCTTCATCGTCTTTGCCACCTTTACTCTCAGCCTCATCTTTAATGGTCTTGCAAATCTTCACCTTTCCATCACGTTCCCTCAAGCACTCTGTATCGCAATTCTTATTGGAGCCGCCGGGGCTTTGATTACACGCTTAATTGTACGCAGAGTTCCGGTGCCGACCGGTCATGAGAGGTCTCAGCTACTGCCTCAAAGCGCGATCAGCTTAAATAAAGCAATCAAACACCTACAGCGGGTCAGAGCGACGTCTGAAAGCGTTGTTCATGAAAAAGTGAGAGACATTCTAAAAGATGTCACATCCCTCTCAGAACTTGCCAAGCAACAGACCCACACAATCGGACTCTCTTCTGAATACCAATCTGTTGAAAAGATGTTTGTCTATCTGCAGATCTTTAGCGCTTCATTTGTGGCTTTTGCTCACGGAGCAAACGATGTTGCCAATGCCATAGGTCCTGTAGCGGCCGTCCTTGAGATCATTAAAACCGGATCTGTCCAAGCGACAGCCTTGATTCCTCCTTGGCTTCTCGCTCTTGGCGGTATCGGCATTGTTATAGGTCTTGCGACTTGGGGCTGGCGCGTGATTGAAACAATCGGCAAGAAGCTAACCGAGCTGACACCGACGCGCGGCTTTTCTGCTGAATTTGGCGCGGCAACAACAATCCTCATCGCCTCAAAACTCGGCCTCCCGATTTCAACAACACACTGCTTGGTCGGTGCCGTTCTTGGCGTCGGTCTTGCTCGCGGGATACAGGCCCTCAATCTCAGCATGCTCAAGGACGTCATCCTTTCATGGATTGTCACCATCCCCGCAAGCGCTGGGATGGCTATTCTCTTCTTCTATTTATTGCGCTACATCTTTATCAAGGGACCTATTTTATAACGCGGTGTATCAGAGATAATTGTCCCAATTGCATCGACAAATTCTTGTCTGCAGTTTGGCGCACAGACGCGATAAGCGACAAGACCTTGGGCTGTAATTAAAGGCAGGTAAAGCTGTTCAATTTCATAAAGCGTCTCTATGTGATCTGAGGTAAAACTAATCGGAACAACAAGAACATTTTTATAGCCACAAGCCCACTGTTTCACCTCTTTACAGATTTGTTCCGTATACGGCTTTAACCACTCTGCACGCCCAAATTTAGACTGATAAGAGAGGCGGGAAAGTGCTTTAGGAAACGCCTGTATAACTGCATTAAACGATCGGTTGCACTCCTCTTCATAAGGATCTCCTGTATCAACAAAACTCTGGGGCAAGCCGTGAGCTGAAAAGAGCAAGACTGTCTCTTCCTCTAACAATCCCAATTCCCCCATCTTCTCGCGGATCAACTGAACTGTCACCGCAACAAAAGCTGGATGGTCTGAATAGGAGCGAATAAAGCGTAATTTTTCAACTGTGGCTTGTGGCAAATGATCCCTAAACCAGCGTGCAACACTGCCTGTCGTTGCATAGCTAAATTGGGGAAAAAGAGGAAAGACTGTTATCTCTTCATTAAGGACAGACATTTTCTGACAAAATTCGGCATGCAAAGCGGGCAAATAACGATGAAAAGTCATTGTATTTTCCCCAAAAAGCTCAGCTAGTCTCTCAGTATCGGCAAAAATCGGAGAGCCGCCTCCTAAAGAGGCATACTCTTGCCTCATCTTAATCGACCGTTTTTTGGCAATGTAGCGAAAAAAAAGATCGTGGAGAAAATCAAAAGTTTTTGCAGGAATCACATCGCGATCCGTCAGTAGCTCTTCTAAAAAAGGGCGAATCTCATCTAAATTTCTAGGCCCACCAAAATTTACAAACAGAATCATTGAATCCTCCTGCTTATCTCTGCTATAGTCTAATTGATGGGCCAAAAAATCGTATGCTTTTTTTTATTTCTCCTGCTATTAGTTTCATGCGGATCAAACCGTGTCTATAGAATTGGCATCGATCCCACTTTTTTTCCACTTGATTTACACGGTAGTGAAAATAATGTACTCGGCCTATCAATAGACCTCCTTCAAGATCTATCTCATAAGAAAGAGCTCTCCCTTGCTACTGTGACAACAAATACAAATATTCTCTTATGGGGACTAAATAATGATAAATACGACGCTATTATCTCAGCGATGCCGCCCTACAACTCTTTGCTTAAAACCTATGATTTTTCCGATATTTTTCTAGAAGTTGGCCCGGTTCTTGTCGTCCGAGAAAACTCTGAAATCAAAACTCTTGATGATTTAAAAGGCAAAGGAGCTGGCCTTCAAGTTGGCTCACCTTATCAAGAACTTATTGAGACAGCGCCAGGGGTGCTCATTACGAATTTCGACTCAATCCCACAAGGTCTCAACGATCTTGTCAAAGAAAATATCGACGTCATGGTGATTGACCAGCTCTCTGCTACCATCTACATCCGCGACTTATACCAGAATGTGCTCAAAATTGCAGGACCACCTTTGCGCAAAGAGGGTCTGCGCCTCGTTACACTCAAAAATCATGTCCCTGAGCTGCTCCATAAATTCAACCGCGGCGTTGAAACGATGCAAAAAGACGGGGAACTGGCCAAGCTCACCTCAAAGTGGAGCTTGTAGCCTCTCTATAAGAACGTAGGTCCCAAAAACTCCTCTTATCTTCTACAATGATAGGTGCACCTAAAAGTGGATAGAGCTCTTGCTCTAAGACTTTTCCTGGCTCTTCATAGACTGTGCGATCGACTAAAATTCCAGAAAAACCCGTATTGATGAGCTCACGCAACAGCTGCTCTACTGGCAGGTGACTTGTCTTTTTTTGCCACTGATCAACTAAGCGGCCTTTCATCGTTCCAAAACTCCATCGCTGATGCGGCGCATGCATATGTGCCTTAAAGTGGAAATAATCTGAGTTCCCATATTCTGGAAAAGGAATATACGGGATTTGAAAAATCATGCTCTTTTCTGGTAGAAACTGATCTATTTTAGAAAAAAAAATCTGGTCCTCTTCATATTCTTTTTGTGTCTTGCTAAGCCTTTTAGAAAGATCAAAATCACGGCTGGTCTGTGTATAAACTCCTAAAAAAAGAGAGACTATAGCGCAGCTGATTACAATAGTGCGACTCTTTACCTTCTTAAGAAGCTCTTGTAAAAGAAAAAAGAAGGCGGCTAATGCAAAAAAACCCAGATAAATACTAATTCGATTAGGAGCACGAATTTTTGTTGAAACAAGCAGTGCAAAAAGGGAGGAAAAGCCTCCAATTGTTCCAAAAAAAAGACCAGCTAGAGTCAGGCGCGCAAGCCCTCCCATCTTCACATGGTAAGCAGAAACCCCTTCTCTATGGACAAAAAAACGAAAAAGTAGAATCAAAAATCCAATTCCTGCAACTGTTCCTAAAGTTACCGTCATATTTTCATTAAGAAAAACACCTGATGTATTATATTTTGATTTAAGGTTGGAAAACATCTCTATTCGAGACTGGTCCATTGGCAACAAAAGCTGGGTAATTTTCAATCCATTAACTTCTGACTCAGACATGGATCTATGCGCTACATTATTATTTTTTCCATTTTCAATTACATGTGTAATTGTCGGCAATAAATTCACAACGACAGTTGCCGAAATAACCCCAATAAATAACAAGGCATGACACAGCGGCCGAATTTTTTGTCGCTCAAGCGAAGCACAAATCCCTGCAACTAAAAGAAAAAAAGAACCAAAAAAAGCGTAATAAATACCGGCAGAGCCTCCAAGAATCGCACATAACAGATAACCACTCCAGTAAAACCATCTCTTTTTACCTAACACAATCGGCTGATTTTCATAGATAAAAATGGCCAAATAAGTCAGCAAAGGAATGACATAATAAGCTGCAAGAAAAAGGTGTCCATGAACAATAAAGCGCATAAAATGGTAGGGCAACAGAGAAAATAAGAGAGCGCCTGTAGCCGCAAAAGGGGAAAGAAGCCCCCATCGTTTTAAAACTAAAAAAGCAGTTAGAGCACTTAGAGGGAATGTTAAAAGATAAAAGACATTGTTAATAAAAATTGGATTATCAGAAAACAAGGAAAGGAACTTTATGATTAAATAATTTGCGGCCTCTGGCGTCGGAAAATCAGCTAGTGTATGAACGCCTGGAGCTCCAATTAAGGGATTGGTCCAGTACCACCCGGTTGTCACAACTGATTTAATTGTCATTAAGTAAAAAAGAGGGTCCCCTTCATAATAAAAAGGGATGAAAAGCTGCTCTCCGTTCCAGACATGCAAAACAAAACAGGCAAAAAAAAGAGACATCAAAGAGACAAACAGTGACCAGAAAATCATCCCCCCCCCAAATTGAGTTGAGTCTAGTTCAATGGCCTGTTAAAATCCATCGAAAGGGAAAAACGATGCCTGTGATCAGAACCTATGAAAAAAAAGAAGACATCTCTATTTTCGATGTCGAGCTCGACACTACTTTTTCAAACTATAACGCCTCTCATTTAGAGATTTTAAATCAAGTAGAACCATCTCATTTTTGGTTTAAGTGTAGAAAAGAAAAAATCTGTCAAACTGTTGAGAAATATGCCCAAAAAAATGGGCAGATCCTTGAGGTCGGAGCTGGAACTGGCTTTATCGCAGAAGAATTATTACAAAGAGGATATGATATTGCAGTTTCTGAGATCCACTCTAATGGCCTACAGATGGCAAAAAAAAGGGGGCTTCCCAAGCTCTATCAGTTTGACCTGTTTACCCCACCTTTTTATGAAGAGTTTGACCTTGTCTGTCTCTTTGACGTCTTAGAACATCTAAAAGATGCCCGTTTAGCCCTCACTCATCTCCGAAGCATGGTAAAAAGAGGAGGTCTCCTCATTTTAACAGTTCCAGCCCATCGCCTTCTCTGGAGCCATGAAGATAGACTCGCCGGCCACACACAAAGATTTGAAAAAAAAGAGTTAGAAACGCTCCTAAGGGCCTCTTCTCTTGAGCCCCTCCATATCCGCTACTTTTTTTCCGCGATCTTCCCCCTCCTGCTAGCAAGAAAATGGTTGAAGAAAGGGGGAGAGAACTCTGAGCTCAAGATCCCCTGTTATCCGCTACTCGACACGCTCTGCTATGGAGCCACAAAATTAGAGTTTCTCTTAGATCCATTGTTGCCCAACTTTTTTGGCGGATCTCTTATTGCAGTGGCACAAAAAAAAGAGTGATCCGATCAATAATTCTTCTCACTACAGAGAGTGGCAAATCGCAATAAAGGGGCAGTCTTAAAAGACGCTGACTAAATAATTCAGCATATAAAAGTTTCCTTTCATCATGTTTATCGGAGTAAAAACTGGAGCTGTGCAGAGGTTGATAGTGAAAAAAAGTCAAAATCTTCTCTTGTTTCAGAAAAGCCGAAAGATTTTCTCGCTCTTTCTCTGATCGACAGAGAATATAAAAAAGATGCGCATTGTTTGTCGCATAATCAGGAATAACAGGCAGGTCAAAATAGGCTCTCTCTGCAAGAGATTTTAAGCCTTTCTCATACTCTTGCCAAATAGCGACTCTTTTTTTTTGAATAGAGTCAAGTTGTTCAAGCTGGGCCAAAAGAACAGCTGCAATCAATTCAGATGGAAGATAAGAGGATCCAATATCCACCCAACTATATTTTGCTACCTCTCCTCGAAAAAAAGCCGTTCGATTCGTCCCTTTTTCTCTTACAATTTCGGCTCTCAAAAAAAGATCGCGACGATTAATTGCAAGCAGACCACCCTCTCCAGAGGAGATATTCTTTGATTCATGGAAAGAAAAGGCTCCACAGTGACCAATTCTTCCAAGAGGCACTCCTTTATAGTAACTATCAATGGCATGAGCCGCATCTTCAACAACATAGAGTTTATACCGCGTTGCAAGCTCCATAATTGGATCCATGTCAACTGCTACGCCTGCATAATGGACAACGACAATCGCCTTCGTCCTTTTTGTCATCAGAGACTCAAGTATAGAAACATCCATATTAGGATGATCTTTACAACTATCGGCAAAAACAAGTCGAGCTCCCCTTAAAAGAAAAGCGTTTGCCGTTGACGGGAAAGTATAAGAGGGAAGAATCACTTCATCGCCATAAGAGATCTGTGAAAGAAGAGCTGCCATCTCTAAAGCATCTGTGCAAGAACTAGTCAGCAACGGCTTCTCAAAACCAAACCGCTCTTGAAAGAATTGATGGCATCTTTTTGTAAAAGGACCATCTCCAGACATTTTTCTTTCAGAGATAACCTGTTGCAAATAGAGTAGTTCATTACCATTAAGGTAGGGACGACTGAGTGGGATCTCTTCTTCCATTAATTTTTTCTCGAATTAGAACTACAGGTTGTGGACGCGTACGAAAACTTGATAAAATAACATGCACCGCAAGGATCACTTTTTTCTTAAAGCTGTAGGAAGTCTCTCCTCGTGGCCGCTCAGAGTGGGCAACTGGAAGTTTGCACTGTTTCCCAGCTGAAAGCTTTACCAAAGACGGGAAATAAGGGAACCCCCGTTCCATCTTTATGATCTGATAGATCACATTACGATGATAAATCCCAAAATTTGCAGTTGTATGATCATAAAGGTGCCCTGTACAAAAAGATAACACCTTATAAAAAAGGCATGAACAGAGACGGGTTAAAGGCGGATCTTGTCGCTTGATACGTTGTGCAAGAACGGTATCATATCCTTCAAGAGCTCTTGTATACAATGCGCTTATCTCTTCTGGACGATCTTGCAGATCGCAATCCATCACAACAACCCACTCTCCAGCCGTTGCTTGCACTCCTACCATAATCGCTGGATGCTGACCAAAATTACGGCTTAATGAAATCCCTGTAACACGAGCATCTTTTTGACATAGAACGTGGATCTTCTCCCAACTTTTATCACAGCTCCCGTCATCAACCAAAATAATTTCAAAAAAAGGAGTGATGGGTGATAAGCTCTTAATCAGTCGCTCGACAAGCTCTTCAAGAAGATCTTCTGCTTGATAGACAGGGCTGACAATAGAAATTTTCATGACGCGCACTATTTAAATTATGTCAATCCCCACATTAAAAACAGAACGCCTTATTTTGCGCCCCTGGGAAGAGAGAGATTTAAAGCCTTTTTCTCACATCAACTGCGATCCGCAGGTCATGGAGTTTTACCCACATCTTCTCAATTATGATGAAAGCGCAGCTCTTATGCACAAAATGATAGCAGATTTTTCTTTAAGAGGCTACGGTTTTTGGGCTGTAGAAAAGCAGATATCTTCCACCTTTATTGGCTACATTGGTTTAAATTATTGGGATCTACAGATGCCCTTTTCTCCTTGTATTGACATCGGCTGGAGGCTTTCTTCTAAAGAATGGGGCCACGGATATGCCATCGAAGGGGCAACCGCAGCTCTTGACTTTGGATTTCAGATAATACAATTAGAAGAGATTGTTGCTATGGCAACCAGTGGCAATATCCGCTCCCATCGAGTCATGCAGAAACTTGGAATGAAGAGTGATCCACAAGAAAACTTTGAACACCCTAAAGTTCCTAAAGGAGACCCTTTGAGCCTGCGACTCCTCTATCGACTCTCTAAACAGGAATGGACACTGCTTAGGCAGTGTTAGGAACACTGCTTAGGCAGTGTTAGGAACACTGCTTAGGCAGTGTTAGGAACACTGCTTAGGCAGTGTTAGGAACACTGCTTAATACGGCACTTGTCGTGCTCGCTATAGACGTTGCGCACAGAAGCCAGTTCTTGAGGGTCCATAGGACAAGGTTTAAGATCCCAGATTAGACGCGCGTAGTTATGAGCTGCTTCGTCGCTTGAAAATTTTCCCATCCCTGCCATGTTTTGAATTGCATATTCTGCCCACAAAGAGGGATTAGCGTAGAGCTCTTCGACCTTTTTTTGCATCTGGTAATAGGCTGGAAGATCATTTAAAACGAAATACTTGTCTGCCATGTCAGAGGACCCTTTTTCGAGCAGACTATGATAAATCTGACAGAGCGCTTCATGCTCTGTATCATTGAATGCAAGCGACCGATCACGCAGAGCATCGACAGCTTTTGCAATCGATGGATTGTGCATATACACATCCCAAGGGTTATACCCCCCACGACGCCACGCTTCTTCATTTTGGAGAGAATGTGCGCCAAAAGAGAAGGGCCAAAATTGATCTGTTACCTCCTGTCGCACCTCGACGTTCGATCCGTCTTCGGTACAAATCGTAAGCGCTCCATTCATCGAGAGTTTCATATTTCCAGTTCCCGAAGCCTCCGTGCCAGCTGTTGAAATCTGTTCCGAGAGGTCAGCTGCTGGAATAATTTTCTCAGCTCGTGTGACATTATAATTTTCAATAAAAGCAACTTTGAGCATATTTCTCACAGCTGAATCAAGATTGATGCGGCGAGAGATACAAGAGATAAGCTGTATGATATTTTTAGCCATTGCGTAACCTGGAGCCGCCTTGCCAGCAAAGATCACCATCCGCTTGACTTTTCTTGAAAAAGGATTTGCCTGAAGCTCGTGATAGATCATAATAATATGCAGCGCGTGCATGAGCTGCCGCTTATATTCGTGGATCCGTTTAATCTGCACCGCAAAAAGCGCATCCTCATCTAATGAGGGAGAGTGAGAAAAAACCTTCCCTTGCGCATCGCGTAGAGGGTTTTTTTCACGCAAATAAGCAATAAGTTCCTGTTTATTCTCTTTTTTAATCTGTAAAAACTCCTGCTGGGAGACAGGATCTTTCGCATAGTGTGCAAGCTTTCCAATCTCTGGAAAATGAGTGATCCAACCTTTTCCAATCCGCTTACAAATCCAGTCTGCAAGACGTGGATTTGCGTGTAAAATCCATCTTCTTTGCGTGACGCCATTTGTCACATTGACAAAGCGATCTGGATACATCTCGTAAAAATCTTTAAAAAGCGATTTTTTTAAAATTTCTGTATGAAGAGCTGCCACCCCATTGACTTTATGAGAACCATAGATCGCAAAGTTTGCCATCCGACACTGCCCATTTTCAATACACGACATCCGACGCACCCGCTCTTCATCACCTGGATATTGTGCGCGAACAGAGTTACATAGCTCAAGGTTGAGTTGTTGAATGATTTTATACTGTCTGGGCAAGAGGTAGTCGAGTCGATTCTGGTTCCACTCTTCTAAAGACTCTTGTAAAATCGTATGGTTGCTGTAGCTGCAAACCGTTTGGACAGTCTCCCACGCTTCGTGCCATCCAAAATCATACTGTTTTGTCAGCAGGCGCATTAGCTCTGCAATCACAAGTGATGGATGGGTATCATTGATCTGAATGCGCACCTTATCTCCAAATGCAGAGAGATCGGGGTGGTTCTTCAAATAATGCATGATAATATCTTGAATCGATGCCGAAACAAGGAGGAATTCCTGCTTCAAACGAATACGCTTACCCATCTAATTGTTGTCATTGGGGTAAAGAACATCCGTCAACGAAGTATTCTCTGCTGCTTGATCAAGTAACCCGGCATTGTAGCGCTGCAATCGAAAATTACGCGGCGACTCCTTTGTCGTCCACAAGCGCAATGTGGATACAATAAAATCATTAGATTCTTTATATCCTATAATTGGCATGTCATACGATAGAGCCCGCACCTCTTCATAATCGGTCAGATCGCTTACTTCAACCCCCTTTTTATTCATAACAGAAACAGGTCTCCCATCATAATAGACCGACACGGCATGGGTATCTTTTCGAAATTCCCAAGGGTTCTCATGGAGCAGCCATTTGTCTGGACGCTCGACTTGGACCCCATCCCAGAGCTCTTGATCAAAAATCCCATACTGATAACGCAACCCATAAGCAACAGCGGGATACTGTTGGGTTGCAAGAGAATCAAGAAGACATGCCGCAAGTCTTCCAAGCCCCCCATTACCAAGACCTGGATCCGGCTCATACCGATAGACCTCTGCTAAATTCCGATTCATTTTTTTCATGACAGCTTGAACCACTTCCTGCGCATGAACATTGGTAATATTATTACCAAGCAACCTTCCTGGCATATACTCCATACACAAATAATAGAGTTTACGCACATCTTTTTTATCAAAGGTATGGTTTGTCGCTGTCCAATTGATCATGATCTCTTCGCGGATTGTCAAGGAAAAGGCGCGATAAAACTCTTCATAGGTGGCTTCATCTTCTGTCACCCCCATTGTCGTAATCAAATAGTGTCGAATTTTATGAGCGAGCATCTCTGCTTGATAGGCAACATCCACGATCCACCTCTTTTTCTGTATCATTTATCAGAAAAAATTCTTATATACCAGGGATATGAAGAAATATGAGCTTATCGTCATCGGCACAGGACCTGCTGGAGAAAAGGCTGCGGTAAAAGCCGCCTATTTTGGCCACTCCGTTGCTATTATCGAAAAAGGCGATCTTTTTGGAGGAGCCGAAGTCGTCACAGGAACACTTCCTTCCAAAACACTCAGAGAGACAGCCCTCTTTTTTTCTGGAAAATATGAAAAAGGACTCTACTCTATTGATCGCAACTTACAACATCGCGCCTCAATTGATGACTTTATGTACCGTAGAAAACTTGTGACAACCAAAGAGGCGGATGAGATCCATGTCAATTTGATGCGTCACGGAGTCGACATTTATTATGGAACAGCTTCTTTTGCAACAGCTCACGTCATTGATATTGCCGGTAAAACTCCAGCCTCTATTTACGGCGACACCATTCTGATTGCCACCGGCTCCTATCCCTATCACCCACCACAAATTCCCTTTGATAATAAACGGGTCCACGACTCCGATACCATCTTACAAATTGACCGATTCCCCTCATCTTTGTGCATCGTGGGTGGCGGCGTGATCAGTTGTGAATATGCGACAATTTTTGCAACGATGGGAGTCAAAGTCTATCTAGTGAACGACAAAGAGAGCCTCTTGCCATTTGTCGATAAAGAGGTCACCCAAGAGCTTGTCTCTCAAATGACAAACTCGGGAATCAAGATCTATTTCAATACAAAAATAGAATCTGTCACAGCAGAAGATAAAAAACCGGTTCAAGCCACACTTGCGACAGGAGAGATTCTTGCAGTTGATATGTTCCTCTATGCAACAGGGCGCAGTGGGAACACGCGTGATCTACACTGCGAAAAAATCGGCCTGACAACGGATAAGCGAGAACAGCTCGCTGTCGACAAAAGCTATCGAACAGCCGTTCCTAACGTCTATGCGGTTGGCGACGTCATTGGCTTTCCAGCCCTTGCCAGCACAAGTATGGATCAGGGACGTGTGGCTGTTGCCCACATCTTTCAAACAGAAGATCTGACAACACTGCCCCACTATTTCCCCTATGGGATCTACACGATCCCAGAAATCTCTATGGTCGGGCTCACAGAAGAGCAGGTCAAAGAGCAACAGATTCCGTACTGTGTTGGAAAAACCCGTTATACAGATCTTGCGCGCGGCAGAATCATGGGCGCCTCTGGCGGCTTTTTAAAATTGATTCTCAAGAAATCGGATCTGACCATCATCGGCGTCCATATTATAGGCCATATTGCGTCGGAACTGATCCATTACGGCGTTGAGCTTGTCGAGAATCAAAAAAACTTGTACTACCTTATCGGACGCATCTTTAATTACCCCACTTTGCACGATCTATACAAATACGCCGCCTACGACGGCCTGAGCAACTTGAGCGGCCATAAGATTAAGCCGTGATAAATCCTTAGCGAAAAAAGCGGCCCTTCCGTACAATCGCACATATCTATGAAAAAGATCGTTGTCAATGCAGAAACATCCTGGAGAGACTTAAACTTTAGGGAGATGATTGAGTGCCGAGGTATCTTTGTCAAGCTAATGCAAAGGGACCTCAAGTTGCGCTACCAGCAGACACTCCTCGGGGTGCTCTGGGTGATCCTGCAGCCGCTTCTCACAACGCTTATCTTCACTGTGATTTTCGGCAAATTCATGGGGATGGCAAGTGGCCAGATCCCCTATGCGCTATTTACATTTTGCGGCCTTGTCCCGTGGCTCATTTTTTCTCAAAGCTTGCAACGATCCTCAAATTCGCTCCTAACGGATTCTCGTTTAATTACAAAAGTCTACTTCCCCAGGATCTTAATCCCTTTATCTGCAACGTTTGGCACAATCATTGATTATGCTATTACGCTTGGATCGCTCTTCTGTTTGTTGATTTTCTATAAAGTATCACTCTCTTCTAATCTGCTATTTTTACCAATAGCTTCGATCTTGCTCTTTTTATTCTCTTCTGGCCTTAGCCTCTTTTTTTCGTCCGTCAACATCTACTATAGAGATT